>Ga0214544_1000902_pt1 | contig 58435 bp, 29 predicted proteins | sample CNSS3metaG_FD_160074 | JGI IMG/M metagenome (GOLD analysis project Ga0214544, IMG submission 160074) | Root nodule microbial communities from cowpea collected in UCLA plant growth center, Los Angeles, California, USA - CNSS3 | ecosystem: Host-associated > Plants > Roots > Nodule | place: USA... | reverse complement strand
TACTGTCAGTGGACTGGATGTGCTGATTAACAGCCTTGTAAGGGAAAATATTCTCATAGAATATCACATTTCTAGATATAAAAATCTCTCTGCTTGAGGTGTCAAGGAGAACATAGCCTTTAATACCTGTTTTAAAACCCAAAAACACGCATTTTCTAGCTCTAGGATCAAGTTTAGCTCTATTACATTCAAGGGTACTAGCAAAACACAGAGTTCCAAAAACTTTAAGGTTGAGGTAAGTGGGAGGCTTTTTATACAAAATCTGATATGGACAAACATTACTTAAAACAGTAGTGGGCAATCTATTAATAATATGAACAACATGATTTACAGCATAGCACCAATAGGCTTTAGGCAAATTAGATTGAAATAAAAGACATCGAGTAATGTTGAGAATGTGTTGGTGTTTTCGTTCCACAACAGAGTTTTGTTGGGGAGTTTCAACACAACTTCTTTGATGATTTATCCCATAAGCATTGTACATATCAACACAATTAAATTTTGGACCATTATTAGTTCTAAAAGATTTAATAGTCTTATCAAACTAATTTTTAACATGGATTATAAAATTCTGGATATGTTTTCTAGTTTCAGATTTAGAATGCATAAGGAAGATCCATGTGTTTCTAGAGTGGTCATCAACCACGGTTAAGAAATATTTATGACCATGAACAGAGGGAATGGATGTGGGCCCCATATATCAAGATGAATAAGATCAAAACAAGCATTAGAAACAGTATCGCTTTTATAGAAAGGCAATTTATGCTGTTTGGAAAGATGGCATGTATCATAAACATCAGAACCTTTAGATTGAATGTAAGGAAAATTTTTACAGATTTGCTCAGTGATTCTACGGGCAGGATGTCCAAGTCTATAGTGCCAAGTATCTATATCAACTTTAGAGCAATTAAGGACAATATTAGGAAAAAAATCAGTAATCTTGGTGACAGGAATAATATCAAGATAGTAGAGACCCTGACTGAGATTAGCTTGCCCAATCATCTATGATGTAATAATGTCATGTATCTGGCAGCACTCAGAAGAAAAAATTAGTTTACAGTTCAAATCTTTGATTAAGGTTTGAACTGAAATTAAATTGAAATGAAATTCAGGAACATATAGGACATTAAAAAGAATTAGATTATCACAAAATTGAACTGTTCCAGCAAAATAGGCAGTGACATCATTATTATTAGGCAATTTTATCTTCACAGGCTTTATTTTGAAAAAGGAAGTGAAGCAATTTTTACTGTGTGCAACATGGTCTGTTGCACCTGTGTCAAGAATCCAAAGATTGTTACCTTGTGGATTCCTGTTTGAGTCATTATCATACTTTTGTACGTGATTGATGTTGTGTCCAGTACCCTCAGAGTCATCAAGGAGTCTTAGAAGTTTCAGCATCTGCTCTACTGTGAATCCCTTGACAGATTCATCTCTCATTGGTTGTTTGTCAGCAGAATCTTCCTTCATATTGAGATTACAAACCTGTTGTTCCCTTTTTTCTTGACTGCTCTTTCCAGAGTATTATTGCTGCCATCATTCTTTTGTTTGTACCAAGGTGGGTACCCATGCTTAGAATAACATTCTTCAACAGTATGGTTCATCTTATTGCAGTAAGAACACTGCTTGCCACAGTTAGGATTTCTTCCCCTTCCCCTTCCTTGAGACTGGGGCATGATGCCTCTTCCTTGACCTCTCCAATTGCTTTGATCTTGAGACTTTCCATGTCTTTCAGCGGCGTTAACGAAAGCTTTTCCTTCAGTCCCTAGGCTGGTAGCACCATTATTCTGTTTTTCTTGTTGCATAATGAGAGAGTAGACTTTGTTTATATTGGGAAGGGGATCTAAGAGCAGGATTTGAGTTTTCACTGTATTGTAGCTGTCATTCAGACCCTTTAGAAAGCAGATCACATACTCAACCTCTCTCTGTTTTATGAAAATCTTGGAAAGGTTGCAGTCGAAAGATTTACCACAAACGCAATTTGGATCAGGGCGTAGGAATTCCAATTCCTCCCAGACAGTTTTTATATCTGTAAAGAATTGGGTGATGTTTCTCTCCCCTTGCTTGGCAGAATGTATTTCTTGGAGAAGATCAGAAATTCTGAAGTAGTCCCCCTTAGAGAACCTTTCTTTCAAGTCATTCCACAAATCTCTTGCAGATTCTATGTAAATAACACTCTCAGCAATCTGAGGTGAGAGTGTTCTAATAATCCAAGAGAGAACCATAACATTTGCTCTCTCCCAAGTTTCATATAGAGGATCATCTCTGGTAGGGGTCTTGATGCTGCCATCCACGAACTTCAACTTATTTTTGGACAAAAGGGCTCTTCTCATATTCCTGCTCCAGGAATTATAATTGGTTTCATTCAGAGAAGGTGTAGTGAGGACCTGTCCTGGATTCTCCCCAGGATGAATATAATAGGGGCTTGTGGGAATTAAAGATTGGTCAAGATCCAATCTTTCCATCTGCTGCATTGATTTTTCTTCCTTGAATTCCTGATTGTTGATTTTGTCTTCCATGCTGCAAGATTCAATCTTGTAATCCGCAGATTGATAGAATTAGGAGATAGAGTGCGCAAACGGAAACAGAGCAGGCTATGAACCTGCTCTGATACCATATTGCGGCCCAAACCTAGCCTCGAGGGTTTCAAACCCACGACCTCCTGATACAGAGCGAGCTGGCATGGCGATGATGCTTCAGAGAAACAGCATGGAGAAAGAAGAGAAAGTGCGAGAAGAAGAAGAAATCAAGAAGAGAAGAGAGCTTGAAGGTAAGTAACCAAGACTGATCTTTTATTATTCTGTGTGTTTCTTCATTATCTGTACAAAGGAGGAGATCTATTTAAATAGTCTCCATAAGAAGGAAAAAAGGGTAAACAGAAACCCTAACTAATCATCTAACAGTAAACAGAAAACCTAACTAACATCAAACATAAAACCCTAACAGAAAACCCTTGATTGAGGGTTTTCAATAATAGGGTTATGGACCTTTAATCGTATATAGTGTTTAACTTTGTCTTTTCTACCCAATGTGAGACTTTGACTCACACTTGGAGTTTTTCCAACACGATCGACTAAGTTCATCCTTTGACTAGGACCTACTCGATTAAGCCTTCAACCCGAGTTTCAATCCATACTGACTCTACTAGACCCAAGTCGACTTTACTCGACTTTTAACTTGGGCAACTGTGACAAGACTTTTAACATCCACTAACTATACCAATTTATCATAAAACAAATTGAATTTTATCAACTTTAGATTATTATAATTGTTCTTGTTGCTCGTTTTAACCTGATAAAATTCATGATTAATATTTATGCAATTACTTTTAAATATTTTTAACTAATTTTTTATTCTTCATTCTTTTTCAGCTTTTATCATGTTTTTATATTTTACCCAACCACCCAGCATTTTTAAAATTCAATTTAGATCCAATCTAAATATAATAAATAGATTCAATTTATAATCCCAATGTATTTTAACTAGATTAAATAAAGTTGGATTTTTTTTAATCCAATTCAAATTTCATTAAATCTAGATTGCAATCAATTTATTAATTAGATTAAATTTAATGAGATTGATCTAATATACTCGTCCCGATGTCCAGCCTCAGCCGACTAGATATGACAACTCAGCTCAACCTTTGATTCAAGAAGACTCAACTCAATCTTCAGTTCGAGACAACTTGACTCAACTTTCGATCCAGGATAACTAAGCTCGACCTTCGACCTTAGAAAGCTTGACTTGACCTCTAGTCATGATTGACTAAGCTCACCCTTCGACTAGGATCTACTCAATTAGGCCTTCAGCTCAAGTCAACTCAACGACCTTCAATCCATGTTGACTTTACTAGACCTTTAACCAGAGCCCACTCTACTCGACCTTTGACCCGGGTCAACTCATCTCGACCTTTGACCCGGGTCAACTCATCTCGACCTTCATATTGGGTCAATTCGTTTCAACTATCAGTTGGGACGAACCCGACTCGACCTTTAACTTGAAGTCAACTCTGCTCAACTTTTGACACTGACCGACTAAGCTCGACTTTCAACCTCGATTGATTTGTCTCAATACTTTGACTCGAATCGACTCGAGTTGACCCTTTGACTTGAATCGTTGAGCTCGATTTTTCAACTTAAGCCAATTCAACTTGACCTTTAGTCTAAGTTGACTTGACTCAACCCTTCAATCTAATCTGACGTTGCTTGATTTGGTCTTGGGTCGTCTTGACTTGACTTAAATGCACTTTAATTTTGAATTTTCAAAATCTGAAAAATATCCCATCCAAATCAAATTAAATAGGTTAGGTTAAAATATAAAAACATAGATTTTAATTTTAAAAAAATCTATTTAAAATCATCTTTGTCCATCATCAGGCAACTTCGAATGCAAGTTCTGCATCTTCGTTATCCTTCTTGCATTGATATAGAGTTTTTTTTTTTCATCTTTAAAATGTTTTTGAATGTATTACAAACTTTCAAAAATTAAAACAAATACCAGTTCAATCCTCAAATTAATTTTCTATTATTCTAAATTTTTCTGCATAATTTTGTGGAAATTAAGTTTCTCTTGAGTGTTAAATATAACATATTCATAATACTACCAATAAAGCGGTGTCAAACCTACAAATCCTTACAACAACAACAACAAAGTGAAAAATAATGGTTACAAACAATGCTCGAACTTGTAGTAACAAATCTATAATCACATATAACTATTTGAAGGAAAAAATATCTTCTTTAAATAAAGAAACTTCGACATTATTATCAAGTCTACACACACAACATACAAAAATTAAAAAGAAAAAGAAAATCATATATTTTAGAAACCTTGTGAATCATAGAGGAATCCCACTAGTCGTAATTCCAAAGATCATAAGAAAAAAAATTATAGGAAATTCAAATTAAAAAACAGTGAAACTTCAATATTTTAACAGATTTTGATAATGAAAGAAAAATATAATTTAAATAAATATTTGAATAGATTCTCAAATGAAATCTCGTTAAAATACTATCAAGTCTCACAACATACAAAAATGAAAGAAAAAAAAAAACTATATATGATGGAACCTTTGGGAATCATAGAGGAATCCCACCCATCCTAATTTCAAAGATCGTAAGAAAAAAAAAAAACTATAGAAACACGAGTACTCTACAACAAAAATTTAAAGGAGATTCAAAATTAAAAACAGTGAAGAGTCAATATTTTAAAAGAGATTTTGATAATGAAAATAATGAAAGAAAAAGATAGCTCAAATAAATATTTCAAGAGATTGAATAAATTGTTTAATCAAATGAAATCTCATGAAAATACAATCAAGGATAAAAGAATTAGTGATACAACTCTCGTTATTATAGAAGAAAATATTAATACTTGTCAAACAAGCGTTAAAGGAGGGATAGAGTAAGTGAAATCCTGAATATAATTACATGAGGTTGAAAATTCAATTAAAAGGGCATTTCAATTGAAGATTCTATAGACATGTATTATTTTAATATAATAGAAATCCAATAGCTAGCACAGAATGCTCTACAATAACTAACGTAAATATTTGCAATTAAAACTTGCGATACATGCGTAGCTTGTCGCATGACAATTATACATTTGGCATAAAGACCCAGGCTAAGTCTAATAACATATACAATTGGTGGTTGCAATTTACATATTCACCATGGGGATTCGGATGAAAAATTTTACCCACAGCGAAGGTTCCCAATGGTCAGTGTCCTAGTCTCCCTTGAAGATTACATTTTAAAATCATGCAAGTTCATGAAAACTCAATTTCTCACTTTGCATTTTTTTGTCCTTTCTATTTCCAAATCCTGTTGCCATAATTTTGACTTTAGTATATGTGTTTGCTGTTCTGTTTCAATGAAGTAGTGTATGTAGCAGAGGAAGTAGAAACAAGATCATGATTCCGTTGATGTTTAAAACGCATGCAAAAGAATTTATGTAGTGGAAACCAACTAAATGGACCGTTCCCGTGCGTTCATCCTTCACTTTAATGCTTGAAGAACCTGAGATACACCATCCAAAATATTATTAAATCACCAATTATCAGAATGAAGTAATACAACTCATTTCAAATTAAGATATGATACTCACAGTTGTACTCAGTCCATCCAATAGCCTGATTTTCAAGGTCGTAGAAGACAAGTTTATTTGAAAGCACTAAATCTGCAACAAATAAATATATAGATGAAGCTGCAGAGTAAGGTCATGGAAAGCAAACTTTCTGGAGATCCAAAATATTACTGATAATAATTCCGCTATAATTTACATCAAAAAAAGAAATATATATCAGGAAAATTCTTCCACCAGTAAAAATAATACATTTATCCGAATATATAGGTTGTAAAGTACCTAGTAATTTTATCTCCAGTACATAAACATTTGCTCCACATCAGACTCACAATAGGGAATTTAAGTTGGTATAGCACAAAGTATTCAACACTAGCGGACAAAGATCTGGCTATAGGCCCCAAAGTAAAACCCCAACATAAATAGGAGAGGGCCACTAGCACTCTATTGTTTTGGTAATTCACCAGATGATCCAGAAAACGCATTTGTTTAATTAAAATTTCAAGTTTCACTTTCAAGTGGTCAGGTTTCACCTCTGGAAAAAATTAGTTGGCCCATTCAGAGGTTCATGTGATAATATGATTAAATACTAGAGACCGAGTCAAAAAACTCGAGTTATCCCACAAAAAATGTTCCACGATATGCATTTATGATGTATTTGTCTTGTTTTTCAGAAATCAGATTTAACCAGGTTCAAAAATGTTTAATCTCAAAATGCTGTTACAAAACTCACCCTTTCTTCCCTTCATAATGGCTATGGCAGTCTCATTCTAAAGCAGGAAGCAATATTCAGAAAATTAGCGGCAAATGTCTACTGGTACAAAAAAAGATTTGAAGAGAATACCTCCTAATAAGGTCATATTTTTGTTATCTCTTGATTGTGTCCCACTATTTTGCCAACCAATACACCAGAAATCTCCCTGCAGATGCACATCAGTATTTAATTCATAGTATAGTATATAAAGATTTTGAATATAAAAATCATTGAGATATAAAATCTGTCTGTTTCCAGAACTCATTCCGGAACTCACAAAAAACTAAGCTCGGTGTAGATGGTACACAAAAGGTTTCTAGTATGCACTGTGGACACTTTAGGTAGAAGCTACTTTTTCTTACTTTAGTCCAGAATATCAGTTAGGGCACGATGCAGTTGGGTCATATTGGGGGACAAAAGAATTAGACCAGTTTTGTAAACACTTTTCAAGGGGACTCGAAACTGAATATAAATGTAAATTGTAATGGATTCTTTTTATTTATTTGGATACAATCATTTTCACACCTAAAAATTGTTTCACATGGTATTATATATCCAAATAGTGTATTCCAACAAAATTACTTTTAGGTGAACAGTATCACTTCCAAAGCACATTTAACGGAAACGTATTTTAACAACTTTATGACATTATTGAAAAGCACAAGTAGCAAATGCCAGAGTTCCAAAAGCACGATCATAAAAAAATTAAAAATATTAGTTAAAAGATGTCATGCTGGTTATAGAACCGAAAGTGTATATATGTTGCTCTGTTTCATCCTATACTGTAGACGGGCATTCTAAAACCATAATAAGTAATTGTAGTTGGAATGCAGAGCCAAACACAAAACTATACGCAATACTTGAGAAAGGGATAACCAACATAAGGCATGAGCAACAAATAATGACAGAAGGCTGATAATAGGTCCCAAAACAAGCCAAATAAAATTCTCATACACCACAACAAAACAAAAAGCAACTAGACTTGCAATATACTTACAGAGGGAAATAAGTAATCATGTGGATAAACCTTTAACGAGAGTCCATTTTCAAAAAAAAATGTGACAGCTGGGAATCCATCATCAACACTGCAACAATAAATACAATAGTCATTACACTCCTGAATGAAACTGATACAGACATAAAGGCATAGCGTATACAAAGGGAGCAGTCCAGTTATCAAAGCACTCCAACAAAGTTCTTAACTTCAACTAAAGAAACGTCATGGAAGACATCAGTCAAATCAAGAAGTCATAAGCAGAGTCCGTATATTATTTATTAGAATCATGCGACAATTTACAGGTTAATTGTCCAAAAATAATATAAGTTTACACCTTAACAAAAAAATACATTTTATCTTAAACATAGTCGATAGCATTGTGGGAGAAAAATGCCTCTTTACCTGACTAGTAGCATATTTCCTGCACCTTGCACCTTAAAATTAAATTAAAAAAATATGGTATTTTTAAATTGTAAATTTTTTAGAAAGTAGAAAAAAAAGGATATTATTACAAAACATTAATGAAACAAAAATAGAAGAAAAAAATAATGAAACATACTATAACTCAATGAAAAAATTATTTACCTATAAATAGATACAAACTGTTCTAAAAGTAAAACGAAGAATTATTATCAGGTATCACACATAATTAGTTAAAAAAAAGAAGATATAATTATTGAATACTTTAGAATTAATATTGCATACATTTTCACATGAAAGGTTGTAATATGTATGAATCCTATTTCCCAAAAAAATCAGAAAATATAAGCAGATAAAAGTGATTTCACTTTGTAAATGTTATTAAAAAGTGAATCTTGTTTTGAATATAAATCACAAGATTTTTATGAAAATATCTACTAACACCTTCAAAAACAGTACCAATCTATTAAATTATCCAGTTTGAGATCATAAACTGTTTGATTGATTAAAACGAAAATGAACAAATTTTCAACTTTTTTATTAATATTTAAATTCATTTGTGACATGAATCGACTAAAAAGATTGAAAAAAGCAGAAAACAAGAGTAGTTAAGATTGTTTAAAAATAAAATACAAAGCTTTCGTATATTAGGATTACGAAGAGAATTTGCCCAAAAATAATTAGAATACTTCATCAATATGGATTACAACAAATTGTATTTAACTACTACTAGAGATGGGATCTCTCCTTTGAAAAGAAATCAAGTAAAAATTAGAAGCCATAAATAACGTAAAATGGAACAAATTTGTTTTATTGCAAGGAGTATATTTAAAAAAAAAAAATTAACATTAAAATTCAAATAATATGCAATATGTTTATTAACTTTATGTACTATAAAGTGTCATTGTGGTTATAATAGTTGAAAATGAGATTTTTTATATTAAAAATTAAAAATTTCAAACATTGAAAAAGTTGCATAATTGCAGCATTAACAGTGTCATGTTGAAATGACTAAAACATCAAACCATTAAGAACTTAATATTTCAAAAACAAAACCACTAAACATAATTTCTGAAAAATGTAATGTCAAGCACAGAAATAATGTAATAATATGTAGTTGTTTTCAGGGCATAACATTAATGCATCACGTAAGTGGTCATGTTGATTGGGTGGTTTCCAAAAGTCTTTGCAATACAAAAATAAGAATTGAAATGGCAAATAGACTACAAACCCAAAGATTTCCTAGACAAACCCCTTTAACATATAATATAGACTACACGTAATGTTGTTACTATTGTTAATATCAAGAAAAAAAGTTAAGTCAGAAAAAAAAAGGATACAGAGAGAGGATAAGAAATCTTCAAGGACTAAAGATGACACCACTAAAAGAAGACAAAAAATATAGAACTCGGGAAATGTGCAACAGAGCAAACCAACAAAGAGCATAAAACCTCAAACCAGCTATTGCAGGTTAAGGTAAGAACATTAACTGATCAATAAATATCATAAAACAATTTGTGAACCAATACTGTAAAACCAGCAACAGAACTATAAGAAATTTCAGAGCATACAATCATAATTGTGTCCTACAAGAGGAAAACACATCTACCAAAAGGGAAATAGAAGGATAAGACATCTACCAAAATGGAAAACATATGAAAGGGAACAGAAAAAATTTTCCAAGTGCAATTTAGAAGTGGAGAGTGAAAAGTCCTATCCTGGATAACTTGCTATGCCATGAAAAAGCTACTTGAAAATTCAGGAATATAAGCTCAAACACCAACAACCAGTACAATGCTGATGACAGAAAGCTTAAACAAAGCCAACATTGCATCATGGTTGCCATATTGAAGGATGGTGACCAGTCCTAATGGAATTATAACAACAAAACATGAAATGAATGAGTGAAGAACAGAGTTGATAGTAGATGACCAGGTCTGGTTAACTTAATGGTGATTTCACCCTGTTAAAAAAGATTTATCACCAGACAAATTTCGAAGGAGATAAGTACAACAGAATTTGTCAAAAGTCAAAACCACTTTTTGATTTGTTTTCCTCCGATCTTTTTATTACTTTACCACACATTGTTGAAGGGCAATTCTACCTTAGAAAGAATAGACAAACGCTCACCTCCCTGCCATTTTTGTGACACATGTCACACATCATGAAGAGAAACTATAACAGTGTGGACTGAACCACCATTATCAAAACCACAATATATAGGCCCTTCCTTCCAAAACTAACCATCCAACAAAGAAATCTTTTAAACACAATATGCCAAAGTAAGCTAGCAAAACACCTGAGCTTGTTCCCAACCAACAACAACACACCATTTACATGCAATATACATGCATGCACATTTCTTTTCAGATGTGTTCAACAAAATGAGAGAGAGAGAGAGAGATTGCGTTAAACCCCCAGTTATAGTATCAGTACAGTATGAGGATTAATGAATATACACGTTATGCTTCATACCTCTCAGAATATTGAAAGCATGTATACTCGTCATGGAGAGTCTGAACTTTTAGACCAGTTTGCTGAGAAATTATCTAACAAGAGAAAGCAATTCAGACAAGTGTATGATAAACTGTTATGTAAATTTAGTAATGAATAGAAAATAAGTCTTTCAGTAAAAAAAAGGGAAACTGTATATTGACTGTGTATTTCGTACATTCAGTGATCTCCCTTTTATAGGGTAAATGACTACGCATAAAAAAGGAAACAACAATAATAAAGAGGAAGGGAAACAATTTTTTAAAGAAATTTACAGATATTTCACCTCCTGAATGTTTATGATATTTACAACACTTTTATATACCTTGGATACTAGCGGATCATAAATCCCTTCAGGCAGATAGGCCAAGGTTGTACCACTGTCAATTATTGTCCCTTTTCCATCCCCTTGTGCCGAAGCATCTGTTGATAGACTAAGGAAAGTTTGGCCAACTTGAACTGCTGTCATATTGACACTGTAGTGTGGCCTAAAATAAATTTTCAAATGTCATATCTTCTCAAAATATAGATTTCTGTAAACCAATATCTGAATAGAAGAGAGACAACAAGTATCAAATTTGTTAAGATCCCATTAGTTAAGGTTATGTTGACCCAGCTTTCTACTTACTTAAAAGCTACTTTAAAGTTAAGGCTAAAAATAAGAAGTTTAAATATAAGGTAGAAGTTGTTTGGTAGTCTTAGCTTAAAAACTCCTTCTAAGCAAAAAGATTTGGTTCATTGTTCTACAGCAATTAGTTCAGGAAGAAAGGGAGAAAGAGACTAAGGAATGCAATTAGTAAAAACTGATGTAGTTACCATTCTTTTAAAAGCTATTCTTCCTCCCTTTTTTCCTTTATTAAAATCAAGGTCCTCATCTTTTAAGAGCTTGTGTTTGGCTCAACTGCTCCTTTTAAGGAGAAGAAAAGCCAAAAAAAGTTGGCCAAACCTACATTTATGGCTTAGATACTACTTATAATGACTTGGGCAAGCTTCCAAGGCTGATTCAGTCCATCAGATGTCAATTCTAATAATAGTAAACCAAACTATCATCACAAATTTAGCAATTCAGCCCATCGGATGTCAATTCTCATGAGCTAGCTTTAGGGTTAAATTAGCCCAAATTAAAAATAAAAAACAGTGTTCTATCGTCACAAAACATACTACAATATCTGCAAAAGATATAATGTGGATGGACACTAACAAAAAAAATGATAAGAGAACTGAAGAATAAATCCCCAAAAGAGTAATTAATAACAACATAAGAAAAAGTAATCTAATTCCGAAATGTATTAAAAGAATCGCATACTGGTCTGGTAATAATGGAGTCATATTCACTTTAGGTTGCACAACATGCCCAATAGCAAATATACCACCTCCATTTACTCCATTTAAACAATGAGCAAACATCTTTTTCACTTTGCCAGAAGAAGCAAGTTGTGAAATCATTGAAGAATTAGCTTTTCCAAATCCAAGTATTCCGTCAAGTGCTTCTTCATTTGAAGAACTTAGATCTCCAGATTGTCTAGCACCACACCTACAAAATATTCATTTTAAATATAAATAGCACCCAACATTAAAGTATTGAACACAATAATAATCACCAAAACCATTACAACCTAAGTGCCTCAAGAATCACATCAAGCTGCTATTAGAAAAGGCACTTCCAGGAGTGTTCCATATGTTAAGGTGTTCTATTCACCAACTCAGTATTATTCAATGAATTAAGGTGTTCTACCTCATTGATAGGACAAATTGCTGAATTATTCAATACTTTTTTGCATAAATTTATTTTCAGTCTGACTAAGGTTCACATTACACAACTTAGCTAATAAACCTACAGTAAATTCCAGGTTGGAACACTGCAAGAAGTACAAACGTCACCATTCTTCTCACTCTCAATCTTACTCAAATAGACAGCTGATTGAAAATTACAGCCAAAGCCAAGTATTTTCTCAGGTACCCACATCAAATTTGGTTTTGGTAAGGACTTAGACCAAATTTGTACGCTTCTTAGTCAAACAAAAATCAAAATCAACACCTTTGAAAAGTAATACCTGCACACCGGCCAGTTAAGATAATATCTATATGTGAGAAATTATGGTATTTCAAGTTTGCAACTAAAGCATCAGGTTAAATTACTATCAACACACATGTGTGGTTTGAGTTCATTACTTATGAGAAATTGATACCCACTAGCAGCAACAGATTAAAAGTAATAGCACGCATTACAGCCACGTGAAAACTCACCCAAATATAATACTTCCATTAGCTGAATCGGTTTTAAGGTCCCCAGACACTTGCTCGTAAAGTACAATATCCTTTACGAAGTTACCAGCAGTTGAGCTCCCATCACCATATATCTCCAGATATGGACAGGTCGTATTAGTAGTGCATCCGGACAGAAGACCTCCATTGACCTCTTTGCAGAACTCTTGATCACATGGAACAGATTTACCAGAGGAGGACTCCCTTATGTCATAGAGTGTAAGGTCCATCTGTGATACACAAAAAAAAATCAAATGAATAAAAACATCAGAGTTAACATGAGGAGACACACAACCAGAACATACATGGTCAACATTGACCCACATAGCTACCAAGGGACAATCAAAATGATACATGGTATGAGAATGATCATCTCGCAGACATAGAATGCGTATAAGGAACTATTTGGCATGTAAAGAGAATGTAACAAAGCAAAAAAACACCCTTGAGTGTTTTATTCTTTTTGGCTCCAAGTACTTATAGTGTGTTTGGTAATTGGTAACATGTTGATTTGCAGTTACCGGTTTTCTGAAGCAACAAATAGTTGTTTTTAGGTTGATTTCACCGTGAACAGTCAAAGTAGATTTCTATATTGCTACAAAACAAGCACTTGGTGAATCCAAAAAATACCACATTAACCCTGTGTTATAAGAGTAAAAATAGTGCATTCCCTGACAGTGTAAAAGGTTTTTACAACATGTCAACCAATTAGAAACTGCCATGTACGGTAATTTTGTAGACTTTAACAATACCTATCTTTAAAATCATCCCTAACATGATTTCTTACATAGGGCATAGATTTTAGGTTTAATTATTCATGTCCTTGTACTTGCACGTCTTTTACGTTTTAATCCCAACACCTAGAAGCTACTCATTTTGTCCCTATACGTACACTTTTTTACCCGGTTGATTCTCTGTCATCCAAAATTGTAAGGACTACCATGGATTAATGAGTGTGTATAAGGGAAAAAAAATTAGTTAAGAAGTGTACATGTAGCGACTAAAATTTGTAGTTTGTAAGTGTAGGAGGTAAAATGTAAAAAATGTATATGTATAGGGACAAAATGAGTAATTAAATCTTATTAAACTCATGTTCTAATCAGTTATAATTTTATGAGTTTTGATATTCTCTACATGTTTTTCTGTTGTGTCTTTAAAATCCATTGATGACCACTGATTTTGAAGTTTTAAACTATATTAAAATTATCTTTAAAGTACCAAAATAATGTATTTTTAACGTTTAGCAGAGGACAACACCAAACAATTTAGCAGATAAGCACCAAAGAACTTAGCAGATAAACTGGACTCTAATTTTATAATACACATAAACAAAATAAACCCAGGCAACCACGTTAGCCAAGTGATGAAGGCAGTAAAGTAGCACTAAGCTAAACTAAAAACATGGGATAAACCAGCATTTTACTACCCAGAAGTGTAATACACTTTTAAAAGTACGAAAATTCAAAATAAATCTCAACGTTGTGACTTTAATTTCTAACTCAACTATTCAGTGTCACTTGTGTTCCTAAAAGTATGTTAATGGCGTCCCTTAAGTTATAATGTATTTTTAATTTTCTACTAAAATATTGTGATTGCGTTTTCAAAGACTAAATGACAACGTCTCACACTATCAAGAACCAAACTGGGAATTCACCCTAAAACGATGAAAAGCTTACACCAAGGCTACTTCTGGTGGGGCATTCTTTGCACTGAATGCAATTGACCCACATAATGTCAGTGCCAGTGTCCACCTGCAAGTAGTAATTCTTCGGAGGAGTTCCAATCCCAATTTTAGCATAGTAAAGCCTACAAACAAAAGACACAAACACAACAAATCAGTTCAGAAGATGATCGAACCAAATTTGAAGAAAGAAAGGAAATAATTGATTAGTGGCAACGAACGGACCCAACGGCGTCGGGGCGGCCGCTTCCGCCGAGGGGGAGGTCGACTCCGGCGAGGAGGGAGAGCTGGCGGCGGTAGTCGTGGGCTTTAAGGGCAGAAAGGGTGCGCTCCTGGTACTTGCACTTGACGTTGAAGACACCGTGGGTGGCGCTAACGACACTCGCCGGTGACAGCGACGGTAACAGTGACAGAAAAAACCACACGCAGGCGGAGACGAAGATTGTTCTTCTGCTCCCGGGAAGCATCTCCATGGACGTAGTTGTCACGCGATGCAGCGAGCGTCGCGAGGTGTTGTGTTTGTTGGGAGAGTGAAGAGGACTCCAGAGGGGAGAAGGAGGAAATGGAGATTGGGGTCCACGCGCCAGCACGAGAATGGAGAATCAATTGGTGGATGATAGAAAATAAAAATCATAATATTATAAAAATAATATTTAATTAAGTTTTAATTTATTTTTTTCACTTGAGTACTGTTGAATTTTTTATTTTATTGAATAATTAAAAATTGTATATTTTTCAATTCAGTTTTTAATCATTGTTTACTTCTGTTATTAATTCTACAATATAATCATTATTTTATAATAATACCATCTTAATTATTTAATCTTATCAGTAATATAAAATGATAATTTTTTATTTTATTTAAAAATATTTTAGATAATAAGATTCTTAATACCTTCCTTTCTTATCAAAGATATTTTAAATAAAATTAATAAAAGTCATCATTTTACATCGTGCTTTCAACCAAAATATATTTGACACTTTGACTAATGAAAAGATTTTTTTTCTTTCGTGAAGTAAGGTTTAGTTATGAATATACGCAAAAATGTATTATTATGTGGTTATAATATAACTCATTTCATATTCTCCAAACTACAATTTGACGAGTACATACAGTTTTAAATTATTAGAGTTTAAGTGAAGTGCTTCTTAATCACGTGTTCAAGTCATGGATACATTAAAATATCGTTACAAATCTTTAAAAAAAATGAAATTCTTTTCATTAAAAAATGTTTTCTTTTTATATGATTCAAGGTAGGATTGTTTGAAATAAAGTTTTGTTTTTTGGTTGATGAAAATATTGTCCTTTTTAACAAATCAATAACAGATTTTTAATTATCATCTAATTGATAGGAGAAGAGTGTTTAAAATGTGAGAAGTTGATAATGTTACCAATTTTCAACTTTAATTAAAATGTTATATTTTTCAGACTAAAGAATTATATGCATTTAAAAACTGTAAAAACTGGTGTAAGTATTTTGTTGCATTTAAAAATATGCATTTTTTTCCATAGATAGTTTCAATCTTGCACTATATCTATAAGCATATTTATTATAAACTAAAGTTAATTGCTAAAATTATAACTTTAATTATGCATCATAATTAAGTTATGATTGTTTGATAGAATAATTTTTGCTATATCAACAATCTAATAAACGATTCTAAATAATAATGGAAAACTACTTTGTATTTGAAATCTTGTTTCCATTTCTATACATAATATCAATAAATTCATTGAAATAATATAATATGGTAATCGTTATATATGAGATATTAACCGTTTTAAAACTTAAAACTCTGTCACAATTTGAATTTAAAGTGTTCGACTCTTAAATAATATATAACTATTTGATATACAGAAACATATTTAAATAAGTCTAACTCAATCCACTAATCTACACAGAGTATACTTAGGTTAAAAATATTTTTATTTAAAAAAATGGATTAAATTGAGTTAGACTTGTATAAACAAATTGACTAATTGTGATGTCATATACATAATTTGAATACATGGAGTGGTGTATTTCCATTATGCTATTGAAGAAAGCAAAGATGACTTGCTTTCTCTATGTGATTGAACTTCTTGTGCATTGTATAACTTGTAAAAAAGTTTATTCGTGTCCAATTTGTTTTGTAAATATAATTGAGTTAACTATGTGAATTTAAGCAAGTATAGAAATGAAGTATGTAAAGACTTGTGAAAAGAATAGTACGTTTGAGTGAACTTAATATTGAGTTCAAAACCTGCAAAAGTTGGAATATTAGCCTAAAGTTTATGGTACTGCCACAACAAAGTTATAATATTTGGTGTAGATCTACAAAGTCACAGTACAAAATTCAAATCAATATGTCAGGGCTTGAGAAGAATATTGTGCGTCTTTGAAGAACATAATAAACTCACTAAATCTCTTAACTATTTGCAAAATTTTAAATTAGGTTTGTACACAGTTTTTAAAGTTGGTTATTAGTCTTGAATTTATTTTATAACAAAGTGGTTATAGTTAATTTCTCATTAACAAAATACATAATAAATAAGAGAAAGGATCGAACAAAAAAATAAGTTGAAGGACAAAGTACGAAAGTTTTTTTTTTTTTTTACCTTTCATTTCCTTTTTTTCCATCTAACCACTTAATCACCTTATTTTTTTTTTCTTATCACATTATATCAGCTTTTAACGAGGAGTATACAATGGCAGTAAAACTGAAGAATTCGAAGAGTTTTAAATCATTAAAAGAAGATGCAATATTAATTACTATATATTACATACACGGTGTCCATATGACTAATATTCAAAAATTGTCGGATTTTCGATCTTAAGTGCTCAAAGAGTTCAAACATAACATTTAAAGTTCAGATGTGAACGTGTAAACGAAAATTCTTTTTTAACTTGAAAAAAAACATCGGGAAATTGAATTTTCCATCTCTGTAGTGACGTTTCAAAGAACTTTATTGGAAATTTGACAGGCGATAAAACGTAACGTTTCCTACGCGTTCTTCTTGGAATTATTCACACACATTGATCTTGATTTATATACTAAGAAAGTCCATCCTTACTTTACGCGCATACTACTTTACAGTACTTACTAATTTAGCAAATAAAAATGTCGTGTTTGACGTGCGATGCGTAGAGCCGTCAACGACACACTGGTATTGTTTCTTTAACATAATACATTTCCGAGGAGAGTTCATTCAATATCATTGTAATTTGTAAACAGGTAGGTAAAACAATGAAAAATATCAGCCTTCCAATGGGTCGTTATAATATTACTAAAATACCGATTTCAGCTGTCTAAAAACTTGCATATAAATACAGTGATGAAAGCAATTTTTTTGGGGTTGCATAATCGTAATTGCAAACAAAATATTGTAAATCGAGCTGATTTGCTTCTTCCCACAAAACATTATATAATGAATGAACATAACTGTTTTACAACCTGCTGCATTATGGGACCCTTGAAAAGCTTTGTATAACCCAAAACTGATACCTTGATCAATACTCATGGACTATACTCTCAACCCCAAAACAATGACCGAAAAAGAGTGTAAAAAACAAAATTTTTTATATCATCCCTCACCAAAAATTACCAATAAAGCAATTGGCGACCTACGTACCTGTCTATGTGACAGGTAACAAATATTACAGAACTCGTATCCATGAAACATAAATACGGTTGACACATAGATGGTGACCATAAAAGGAGCCCGCGAAAGGGAAAGGGGAAGAAGGGGTAGCGGGGACAACATAGTCTTGGCAAGAATGGGCACTTTACTCCAAAAACACAGCCCAAAAGCACCAAATAATAAGTTGAACTACCTGAAGAATGGAGAAAGCGCTAACTCCACAGTTCCGTCAATGCATCACTCTCCCCATTGTCAATGGGAGCTTCGCTGCACAGATCTCCAAGCACTTCAAAACTGCAAACTCTTCATGATCAAGCCCCAACTGGCGATCACAAAGCCCACAAATGCCTCAAATATAGGCAACCCTCTGATTCTCTCCTAAAGAATGGGCGACATCTGAGAACTCGAGAATAAAATAAGCAACAGTACTAATGTACACTCAGAAGCTTAAGCAGTTGTAGCAGCCGTTGACTTCTCTAGCTTTTCCTTTTCAATTTCTGCCCTTCTCTGCTCGGCATGCTGGGCAACACCATTGGCGAGAGCTTGATAATTGAACTCAAGTGTCTGGGTGAGGTTCTCAAACCTCAATGGATCCGATGATTGTACCACTACAGTAAAAATTATATTGTAAGGTTAGTCTGTCACATGATGACATCGAGAATTATGATGACGGTGGGGAACACTAAACATTTTAGCTTACCTTTGATTGTATCCACAAAGAACACAAAAGGATCAACCTCATCAATTGGGGACTGCAACTCTTCATCATCACTATAGTCATCATCTGAATCATCATCGTCCTCATCATTGGGCCGGAATGACTTCGCCTACATCACACAGATGTAGAATGAAAATAAAATTCAAAGATTCAACAACAAATAATTATAAGACAAAACCAAGTATAACAACGGTGTTATGAATAATTATAAGATGAAATTAAGAGCAATAATTGTATTTGGAATTGTGGGGGAGGAAGGGGGCACGGATTAGCTCATTTGTTCAACTCATTTTGGAGAAAGAATTGCTAGGTTTTATCAACTTCCTGAATGAAACTTTGATCCTATCTCCAGCATTTTTCACCGGATCAGTCAGTGAACTCAGTGTTGACATGGACCATAATGTTTTACTAGGTGTACAGATCTTCAAACAAAAGAAATCAGTATGGGAAATAAAAAGAAACAAAATGCTGCCACTAAACATCGGCAGCAGCTGTAACAAGAGCCTAGATGGTTAATGTAATGAATAAAATATTCCAACAAAAACAACAGCTAAAATTACAAGATTGGTTTCAAAATTAACAACTAAAAATATTTTAACGTTAAACTTTAGGTTTTTCATTTGTTCTCTACACTTATTTCACTATTGAACTTCATGATAAATATATTTACAGGCATACCTACAATTCAATAAAAACCGAACCACATAAGGATGAACGGTTCTTTAAATTCACTAGTTCAAATTTCGAATTTAACTAACTGGGTCTTTCAAAATCCAATGAATTCTTCAGGACAAAGTTACTGTACAATGACCTGAGCAGAAGATGAACTACTAGAACATCCATCTTGCACATCCTCTATATACATGTATATAGACATACTATAGAACTCGTTTATATGCAAGCAAATGTTTTTAAGACCATCATAGATACCTGCTCAGCCAACTTTCGAAGTGTGATAGTATCAGCATCGTCCCCGTCATCAGCATCAACTCCCATTTCTTTGTCAAAACCACTGCCATCCTCATCTTCGTCATCAGTTTGAAAACCATCCATATCATCATCATCTTCAGCTTCTTCCTCCTTAGCAGCTTCTGCAATCATTACAAAATACAAGAAGATTAGGAACTTATAAAACAACTACACTATTAGGAGTTTAGGCCAAGCAACCAATAGAAATGACATCAATCTAACCCCCATGAATATCATTTTTACAACTTAGTTACAGAGACAAGGGAAACATAAGACCTGCAACTTGCTCTTTGTAAGCAACTAGAAGATCAAGATTTGCTCGGAACACCCTTCCTAAAGCCTCTGCCGGTAATTGATCAGAAGGGAGTGCCAGTAATGATGTCAAACCAAGGCAGCATACTTTCTTTTCATGTTCCCTGCACATACGCCATTAGTTTACCATCTCAAGACACATTCAAATTGTCATTAGACAATCTATAAATTGTTGTACGGAAGCGCAGTAGCAACATACAAAGTAAAATGGGAACAAGTGATAACAAAAGGTAAAGATAACAAACCTTTTAAAATTAGCACGCATTCCACTTTTCTTAACTTGTTGCAGTAACTGGAACCAAAGATGGAAGATTTCTGATGCAACACCTAGCTTTTGCAATATGCTGAGAGTCAGGGCTGCGTTGTAGTAAAGAGCATCTGCAATCTGAAAAAAGTATCTCCTCTTAGAAGGAATTCTTTTATGATTTAAGGAGACATATAATATTTGAAAACCTGGGCAAACATAAAGCAGATAAACTAAACCCATTGGGAGATCAGGAAAGGCCTCAGATTTGTTAACAATATCCCTATATTTAATTTCTTCCTTTTTAAATAAAGAAACATAGAAATTATAGCACTCAAGGAAGTACAATCCATATTTGGTTAACTAAAAGAGTTAGGTATACATTTCCTCAGGACAGATTTGTTGGAAAATCCTAGCAGGAGAATACCAGTAGACATTTACTAATGAGTCACAAGTTAACTACAGAACAAAACATCACACTACACTCAATCCCAAACATTAAGGCAATAGTGCGTGAATACTTCTCACGTAAATGTAGTTCAACTTGTCCAATTTTATACAATGAGAGATGAGAACTCACACTTGAGCTCCAACAACTACCCATTAAGTGTAGGTCTCTTACACATTGCAGACTCCCCCTTAAATATGAGTCACTTCCACAATAATAAACACCCCGCAAGTGGAAGCTCTTACTCGTCCGCAAGTGACTCTTATATTGTAATTTAACTCAGAAACACACTGCCTAGATTCACTAGCAGATACAAGGGCCCCACACCAAGATTCACCATTAACTCTACTCGTTTTAGCCGACTACCATGAACCATTGGCTCTTATACTACTTTTGGAAGATCCAAGGAGGAGAAACAACAAGGAGATATTCACTAGTGAGTCACGAATCAACTACATAGGAGAACATGACATCACACTCAAACAAAAAAATCATAAGAGGTTTGAGGGTCTTTTTCATTTATATGTTACTGAATTTACTCATTTCCATTGAACGTGAGAAAACTACCATTCAAAAATACCTGACAACTTTTTATAAGCCAACACCCATTTAATAAACTGGAAATTCAAAATAAATCTTTCAACTACAATCTAAAATTATTTAATGAAACTTCCAAGCCAACAGCCCCAGCACAATCAAGATATTGGCTATATCAGAACATTATAGCCCAGGAGCACAAAAATCTGTTACTTTAGTCATTCGTGTAATGTAACTATTGCATTTCAAATTGGCTATATCCCCTTACCACTTGCATGAAAAGGCATTTCAAATATGATTTTTCAGTGTGACGCAGGCGTTCAACAGTAATTCTAAGATATGGTTCAACCCAGTGATCCACATGTCCTTTGCAATTCTGGAACACAACTTCTATAAGCTTGGGAGCTGGTATAATATCATTGTCCTCCATATTTTTATCTGACATAATCTACAATACAATATAAAAATCAGAGACCTCAGTAATAACATAAAAAATAATAATGATCATTAATAAACCACTAGGCTCCAACCAAAAAGTTGATGCTTTAAGTAATAAGGTAAAATATCTCACAGATGAAATCATGTTCCACAAACTCTGTTGATAGTCCGGTTCTTTGCAAGAAAGGAATTGAGCAGTTCCCCTTGAAATATAATTGTCCAAGGGAACCAAAATATCTGCAGAAGTTTAAAGCTTAACAAATAAATGCCAAAAACAAGATCATATAGAAGGATGATAAAATTTCCAACCAGATCAAGATACGATAGATTAGAAATATGCGTGTCTTTGAAAGAGAAGGCAAAAAATATTTGAGACCCGAGTTCAATGTAAAAAAACCAAACTCTAGAGTTGAGACCAATAATTACAAGTCTGAGGAGAAGTATATGAATTAAGTTATTATACCAGGGGTTGTTCCAAAACAATGTGGAATGTAAATTAATTTGCTACTGCATTGAAGAAAAATTGTCCATGTTGTATTTTTAGCTTGTTTTTCTTTATTAATAGATGTTTTGTAAACAGTCCATTGTTGTGTTCATCTTCTGGTTAAAAGTGAACAGCTTGTCTCCGGCAAAAATAGATAATTCACAAAACTATGTATGACGACATTAGCAGATGAAAAAGAGAGTTAAAATTTGTTGAGAACTACCATACTTGGAAAGAAATCAATAGCCCAATCAGCCAGTGCTTCAATCATCAATGGCCAAAGACTCCACATATCCAACGATATTGTTGGAGAGAAAAAAGTCATATAAGATACAATCTCCAAAACTTCTTCAAAAACCTCTGTAGACACAATAGAAGATAGTAGAAATAAGTGAAAATCCAAACAAAATTAAAATATACAAACCATTGTTTATATATCAGTCTAATAATTAAACCAAGATAAATACAGGGTTCATGAATTTAAAGAAGCAAATATATACAAACTTAACAAGTTTGTCAGCATCACATTCATTTTAATAAGTGATCACCTAAGCATATGGAGGAAGTCCTAAATTCCTCCAGTGATCAACTACTTCATACATCCATATTAAAGTGTTATGAAACATTATTAGAAGGGTTACCAGAATTCATTAGTATTGCCTATTTCTTACAGAAAAAATATACCTACACAAGCCATAACAACAAGAATAACTGTATGGTTGGACAACTGCCAAAAAGAGTAAGATGGGTTTTCCTTGGAGCATTTTGACTAATCGACAAGAAGGAATTCTAAAGTAATTGGACTGGGTTTTTTACGATTAGATTCAATGATTTAGACAGAATAACAGAATTCTTTTGGGGAAATGGCAACGTACACAAATGCTTTGGTGTATAAGGTCAGAGACTGAAACTTAGAGTTTTTAAAATGGCTGTTGTAGCACACTACCTGTTTGATATAAGATAAAGCATTTGGTCTTCTTTTGGTAAAAACACCTATAGTCTTTTTTAAGGAGTTTTCCCAAACTGACATGCTGGGATATTTTAGAAGCTTTGCTCAATTAGTGATTCCGTTTTCTTTGTATTTTGTGCAGCAAAATGTCATTTTATGTTCAAGCAGGAGTACATACACATAACACAATCACAAAATAACATCGGAGGAAAATGTAAGACAAAGATTGTCACGAGAGAGAGGGCAGTATGGGGAGAGGTACCTTGACCATCAGTTGTCAACATTCTGCGCATTATAGGAAGCAAAGTTGGCTCAATTTGAACAAAAAGGTGAGGAAGCCTGCTCACTGATTCAAGTATTGTACTAATAGCACGTAAACAACCCACAGCAGCCAAAGCACCTGGTTCATCAGCTTCATCATCAGCTTCTGCAGTGCTCATACACCTCCAAAATGCAGCAGCCTGTTATTTAAAATAAAACCAAATTATTTTTACATTACCTCTAGAAATTATTAAAAGTTAAAAATTTCTATAAATTATTAAAAATTAAAATTTTCTAGAAATTATTAAAAATTAAAATTTTCTAAACAAATTGTGAAAGGCAAAAGAAATATTACCAAATTTTGGCACAACCCAAGTGCATAAGGGGCCATCTCTTCCCCAAACTTGTCTACAATAGTCTCCAATGTGAACACAAGGTCCTCATTCTCAACCTCATTCATAAGTTTGAAAAACTCTGGATAAAATTTCACTTAGTTAAAACTTATTCAGTAAGCCGAATAATAATTCTGGAGTGAAACAAAATTCTCACACCCTCATACCATCAAGGAGTTGAGGAAGGATAGGACGAATTTCATTCAAATCTGCACAAACATGTCATAAGAAAAATAAGCATATAGAAAAAAAAATAATTCATAATAATTACAAAAACAAAATGTAAAAACCACCTTTACAAGCTTCAATAAAAGAGCGCAAAGCAAAAACGGAATCAACGCGCACAGGAAGTTCTGAATCCTGCATTCTGGATACCACACACTGCAAAGCCTTCCGGAAATTGTTCTGATCTGAAAAGTTAATATGGGCATACTGCCCAGCAACCCATGCTGCCTGTTTTTCAAAGAAAAACTAAATTATACTTTAAACAATAATTCCATAACCAGAGTAAGCTTTGGAATAATTTGAACAAAATCAAATAAACCTATGCATTTGCAAATAATACTTCATTTATTTAGTTTAGAACACAGTGAATGACAGCCTAAAACCCTTTTTTTTCCAACCGTGGGGTAAGGGTGATAATTGGGCCATTAAACAAATATGCCCATTTTGTGTGAGCCTTTTTCATCCATATAAAGCACTCAACACTGCATAGATCATATATACTCTGATTATACGAAGCATAAGTTGAGATACTTAGAAGTATGGATCCTGTTGATATGAGTAACTTTTGGAAGCAGATCAAGAAAACTTTGGGGACTGATCACAGATTATATTCCTCTTATCATCCCACGTGAAGCTCAAGACCCTTGAGGGCACTGTATCCTTTTTTGGAGGGAGGGTAACAGTATGTAAATATGAATAGAAGAAGAATGTTAGTCAAGTATTGTTAAATTCGTTTTCATAGCTGTTGAGTACCTGGTTACAAATAAAGCTCAGTTGTTGTATTTTAGGAGACTGAAATAGTAATAAAAAAATGGATTAAATATGTTTTTTTGTCCCTTAACTTTCAATAAAAATTAGAATTAGTCCATTTTTAAAACTTTGACCTAATTTAGTCTCTTAACCTTAGAAATGCGTGGCTTTAGTCCTTTTAACCAAATTTTGTTAAGTTTATTTGACGTTTCAAATGCATTTCTTTATAATATTTGAGTTAACATTAAAGCGAAAATGTGTGAAACGGTATAAATAACACAAATATAACTATGACTTGTGTTTGAAATGTCAAATAAACTTAACAAAATTTGGTTAAAAAGACTAAATTCACACATTTCTAAAGATGGAGGACTAAATTGGTCAATTGTTTCAAATAGGAATTAATTCCAAATTTCACTGAAAGTTAATGCACAAAAAACATATTTAACCCTAAAAAAAGTACAGCACACAGCTATTTGATTTCTGTCCCCCCCGCTTCTCTGATATGTTCTTCATCCATATTTGTTTCATTCTATCAAAGTCCTATATCACATGGCAATATATGGAGATAAAAACTATAATAGGAAACCATACCTTAGCCCTAAGGTGGCCAACAGGATTGCTGAACTCGGGAAAGACATGTTGCACTAACATTCGCTCAAGTTCAGACTTGTATGGCTCAGTCTGCTTCAATTTGTCACAAAGTGCCCCAATGGCAAGGAGGGCCCCATCTTTCTGTCTATAGGGCTTGTACTCTGCAGAAGCTTCATCATACCTAATGCACAACAGATCATAAATATTGCACCCAATTATAGATCATTCATTCTAACAGTAAACCATTACCTTCTGAAAATTTCAACAATAAATTGAATAAATTTTTGAAGATTTTCTTTCCCCCGTTTCCGAACCAACTCACTCACAAAATCCATGGAAGCAGTCCTAGGACTATACAAATCTTCAATAATATCTGCAACAAAGAATAAGAAGCTATAAGAAATCCCAGTGCATATTGAAATACTGTTTCCATACACACCAACGCAACTTACCGTAGCCTTTCCTTACATACTCATGCGGATCTTCCTCCCAAAGCTTTTGATCATTATCATTAAAGCACATAAGGGGGAACACTATTTCAAAAAGAAGGACATCAAGCCGTGGTTGCAGCAGAGTATACATACTATTCCTTGAGATACTGCATGTGATGCAAAAATTACAAAGAAATAATTAGTATGTGCTATCTGGTGGCACCAAATAAAGCACTCAACAACTCATGCTTTCTATTCAAATAGATAATAACAACTTTATTCCTGGTCTGATTTGACATTCAGAAATGAGAAAGATACATTCATTAAGAACCAATAGCAAAAATATAAAAGCATCATACATGGGGCTCTCATTTCCATAGTAACAGCTATAGGTACAAAGCCTCAAGACCCCATGACCAAAGATGCTCTATTCCAATGTCAAGCATCTACTCCTCCTTTAACTTAATGAAAATCTAATAAAGCACGTGAGCATCTGAAAAGTTTTTTGAAACCAAACTTTTGATGTTTACTAGGCTCGTGTTATAGGAGTCTCTGAAAAAGTTCACTGAAATCCTGAATTTATGATGAGCAGCAACTGTGGAATAAGTCTTGTGAGCGGGATTTATTTAATGCATTAACTTACCAACCACATGCTTATAATTGCAGATAAAATATCAGCTGATATTTGAGAAATAATAGGATATAATGCAGAACACAAAAGTCACACATATAATGCACCTGTCTTCATAGAGACAAAAGTCTTCGATAACCACAGACTTCAAATATCGACACCTCCTATGTACACCCCCACTATCATCAACAGCCATCAGTTATTTTCTATGAATAATGGTCATTGATGCAGTTTCTAATTCTATACAGATTAATGTGGGACAGTTAATGAAGGATAAATTATCTTCTATAACAATTCAAGTAATACTAACTGCTTCTAACTCCTAAGAGAACTACTATGACACATATCTAACAATAGATCAGGACCCATCAACTGTCCATACCCCACCCCACAATTGCACTGACCAGCACACTATTGTCATATACTTTCTATCTTTCTTTCTTTTGCTATTTATCTTCTTTCTCTATATCAATTCAACGTGGTACCAAATCTTTAATAATCTTTTGTGGCAATCTTCTTTCTCCTCCCTCTCGTCCTCTGCTGCTTCCTCCAAAACCTAAAAGAAGCTTGATGATTTCAACTTCTTGTTGTGGGTATTAAACCGCATTGTCTTCCAACATTTTGTTTTGATCCATTGGTTCCTCTTTGTTTTGTTACCGAAGCTGATCATGATGATGCTGGAAAATCAATCCCACTTTTAGCACTTAACAGCAAGATCAAATGGTGTTGGCATGCTCTAATCAACATTATCACGCTCGTGTCTTTCTAAAGTCTTAGGTAGCATTCATTCTTTTCAAGTTTGGGATAAAGTTCCTGATTCTATTCAAAAACAAATGTATGGTCTACAACAACTTTGCAATGAACTTCAATCCAAAAATCTTATTCTTCAAGATTTGTCGATAGATAACAGTTTCTTCTTGGTGTTAATGCGTTAATTGATTGTCTCACTTCCATTCTCACCAAGAATACATCGATGCTAATTTTAAGGATTGCCTCAAGACTATGATTGTGTCATTTTCGTCATTGAAAGTAAGTTTGAACCGCTAACAGTTGAAGAAATTTATGCTTTAGTTCTTGTGGCTTGCCTACAAAAGTTTTGAAATAAAGTTTTGGTGGATGCAGCCCATGTAAATCTAATTTAAGGTTGGCTGTCCAAAACGAATTTACAAAAATGAAGAGGGCAATACTGTTGTTCTATCAAAAACTGCACAAGATCAGGAAGCTGAACCACTTGTTACTGCTTTTCATGGCTCCTCCTAAACTCATGGTGGTAGTGACTTTAGATATCAACGAAGTGGATGTTGCCAATATTCAATGTCACGTGTGGCTTAAATAATAATGCTTTCTGCTATCATATGTTACATCAAAGTTATCGAACTAAGGCAAACTCTAGTCAACTTTTACAAAGGCTTGAAACCAGAACCATCAAGAAAATCTCAGTTTTCTTTATCATAATGGTTCTTACAATTTCCACAGTAGCAGCATTCCCTAAGTCAAGAGCTCTTTGAATTATGCATAATGCATAAAACCACCTGCCATTTGCTGAATTTCAACTTTTTATTGGAAGAATGGGGGCAGCAATCTAGACCCCTAGGTCAAAAAACCTCAAATAACATATCATGAACCAACAATCATAAAAGCCAATCCTGTTAGTTGGAGAGACCTTAATGGCTTTTATATTTCATCTCAAAACCAGGCCATTACAGTAAAAAATAAAATGCATTTACCAATAGATGTGTGCCATTGATCAGAACTAACAGCACGCAGTTAGCGAAAGTAGGCTAGAATATTATATAATATGCCGGTGCAAAATGAGACTGCAAAGGATACCCACCTGTTGCTTAGATATTGAAGAATCAAGTTGATAACTCTGTCGGGTAAATAGCCCCCTACTCTAACGACATTTAACAGATTTAAGTGGCACTCTAAGATTTTCCCAGCGTAATGCTTCTGAAACATTTGGGCAAAGGCTCTGTTTTCAGGGTTTTGAAGCTTCAAGTCTCCAAAACTGTCATGTGGTAATTTAAACAACCATAGAAATTCAGAATAAGTCACACAGCAAAAAATATTTTTATATATAAATCAATCCACACCTCAACATACCGAGTGTAGAGCCTATTTAGAATGTGAACTGTCCATTTCTTGACCTTCCACCAACCCCATGATTTTCTAAGATCGGGATCAACGGGCTGACCTTCAGAGGGGACAGGTCTCTCCAATATATTTAAAAAAAGCATCATCCAAGCATTGAAGATATTTTGATCAAACAACAGCTTAGGAATCTCCAACTGAATAAATTCAACAAAATCCATAATTTCACAGGTCAACTATCAGAAATTTGAGTGGTGAGAAGCATCAAAATAAGTGAGGTGGCCGAACGTTATCTCAAATGTAAAAGATGCTCTCCTTTATTTCATTTTATCCCCAGTGACATGGTCAACCAAAAACAAATGAAACCAAGATTTATTCAAATACAAACACATAAATAAAGACCTCCTAGACTAGGATTCACATGGACTGTAGTTTTGACTATTTTTGTTCTTCTAACTTTATTATCACATTAAATCCACCCCATATTAGACGTGAGAGGAAAACACGATACTAGAGATATAACAATCCCACAATAACTTTCCACTCTTTGCTTATGTATATATAATGGTAATATAAACACAATGGCAAGGGATGAAAAGATTGTAAAATACAGTGGACAATAAAGCATCAATTTCTTAAAAGGCATTACCCCAAAGTAACAAAAGGGTATCATGTATTTCAATTAAAATTTAATAGAATGGTACCATTCCGTTTTGTAAAACAAAGGCAGTGCATCAATTCTAATGAAGATTTGATTAACTGCAGTTAGTTTATCAGTAAGATGAAAGGGGAGAACTCATAAAAAGGTAGAACAACTAAGAGAAGGATATCATGTATCTTAGTATTCGCTGGAGAGAAGAGCCCCAAGACTCTTGTATCACCAGAGAATTCATTCAATCCTTCTATTTGTCCCCTTCCCTATTCAAGACTTTGATAACAGATTGGGGATCAAGGTTCTCTGTCGATAAAAATTTCAGGTAGTGCTGTTTCTGATCCGGTTACAATATATGGTTTGCTTAGTTATGAAGCTAGAATGCTGAATACTTATTATGCAAGATGTTATTATTTGTTTGGTTAAGAGTGTTTTAAAGTGGCCTGAATTGTGGTCACCCCCCGGCCACCTTAATTATGTCCTCTTTAGGAGATGGCTAAATTGCAACAAAAGTAGTGTTTAATCCTATATCAACTAGAAGTATGACTTAAATAGAACTTACAAAGCATGCACAATCCTCATCTTACAAGTAAATCTCATGATGTTAAAGTTGAGCCCAACTTCTAAGATGGCTTTAGAGCCAATTCCAAAGCCATCATTGAGCCACTTGCATTTAGCCACGCTCCATGCCATTAACCTTAGGCAAGAGGAGGTTATTGGAAAGTCACCTTACTTGCAATTGCCTTTGTTAAAACCTCTTTGGGAGGTTGCCTTAGTTGGTTGCAGCCTCAAGGGTGGCGTTGAATTCTATATCAAATAAAGCTATGTTTTAAATAGAGCTTACAGATTTTGGCAGAACTCACATTCCAAGTCGATTTTGTAAAATTGAGTTTAAGCTCAAATTCTAAGACTATGATTAGGCTTCCTCTAAAATATTACTTTTGTTTTAGGTAAACTCTATAAGTCCAATACAATCTAAAGGATGTGATCGGGACAGAGTTATGTTTAACATTATGCACACTAACTTCAATGACACAAGGGAGTTGCTTCTCTTTTCACTGCTTTGAAATATGCAAACTTATGCCTGAACACTTCCAGACATTAATCCAAACACACTTACTCCCTCAGATTTGACAGCCTTGACCACCTTGGGCTAAAATAGAATGCATTGTACACCCTAACTAATAATAATCACATGTTTAACATAATGACTATAAATAAGTAACATGAATCTGAACAAGGTTTGATCTACAGCATAATGCATAAAATAAACTCCTTAATTTAAGGATACATATGAGGACAGAGAGAGCGTACATAAATGGAGGACCAGAATATTTTACAGATAAGCTTGATAAGATCAGCTACTTCAAGTGATGGATTAACAATCTGGACAAGCCCGTTAAATATATTGAGAAGATGAGGAAATGTCTCGTCAACAATGCGATAAACTGGTACCCTTTCCTCATCTGACTTGAACCTGAGAAGAAAAAATAAAAGAGCTTATGAACCTAACACATACTAGACTAATCGATCTGGACCACTATTTAAGGATCACAGGGTACTTTTGGAAATATGAGCTCTTGCAAAATCAGAAATCTAATACTTTGAAATAGAAATTTTTTTAACAACGTTATTAGTAGAGAATATTTATTAGCTTTGCCAGTAATTATTCTCCATTGTGAAACCTGCATAGTCAACTCTAGCGGGGTCTCCCCTCCAACAACCTTTTTGAAATGGAAACTTCGAAACTTATTAATGAACATAGCAAAATAATAATACTGGCCAAAACGCATGGAATGAGGTTTGTCCCTTCCATTTAAAACGTTGTAAACTCTAGTCTTTTCTGTTTTCCTTTCCAGACTTAATGAAATCTGAAATTTGTGGTGATATCCTAATCCTCGTTCATTTTCTTCAACCCCTCAAAATGAAGATGAAATTAACATTCAAAAAATAATTATTGTTAATCATTTCTTTGTTGACTTTTCTATTAGTACTGGAAAAGCAGACAACTTTTTAGGTGACATGCAAAACTAGACTATAGTTCATTCTTATTTTAATATTGTCTTTCCCCTTTTTTGTGACATTTTTTATTATTGAGAGTTTATCATTCTCTTAGATTGTATCTTTCTCCACATTCTTATTAAATCCTTTTTTCCATCCATACAACACATACATATATAACAAATTTATAGTTCAACGAAATGATCTAAGCAAAATAGTACAAACATATTCCTGTGTAAATGCCATTGTAACTGTACAGTAAAAAATGAAAACCAAACAGGATTTTGCGTACAGTATGGAAATACAATTATTAATAATAACGGACAAAGTAGCAAATAGTGAGAAAATTTCACAACAGAACTGGGTAAGAATATCAGCCCAATTGTTTCAGTTGAGGTATAATAGATATGAAATCACAAGCTTACTCGTATTTTCTAGAAAGAATCCGAAGCACAAACAATGCCCCATAGACTTGTTGATCCTGTAAGTTATGCTTCACCCAGTCAAGAAGATGTGGCCACTGCTCAGGATAATCACAATGTATAACTGTTTTAAGGCACTCGCCAAGCTGTACCCTATAGACGTAAATGTAAGCAATGAACGCAAGTCAACACAACGGAGAATTGGAAAATAAAAAAAAAAAGTTGTTTAAAAGAGAAAGAAATATGGCACTAATTTAAACCCTCATTAGTTGTCATCACACACTAGGTGAAGAGAGAAATGACAGCAAGAAATCAACACATATCAGAATATACAAATTAGCCACCAGATATGAGGCACCAAAAGTGAACAATCGTACCTCAACAGAGGAGGAACCTGGGTTACAAACACGAGAATGTGATCTCTCACCACATCTTTATCACTCTGTGAAATCTTCTGCTGCGTTTCTACATAAACAACCCACAAAAATGAAGAATACGATAAGCAAACATCCCACTTCATTATCTAACTTGAACCAATGATAAAAAGTGCATACCATCAAGAGGAGACCAATTTTTCGCAATAAAGTTCTTGAAATGAATACTAGCCACTTGTCGTACACCCATGTCAACGTTGTTGTCAACAATGATTTGCAACAGCCTCACCAGATGCTGAGGCGCATACTGAAACTGTATTCAAATTCAACAACAAGCATATAAAAGTTAAAAGAAGTCAACAAACTGCAACATTCATACATTCAATTACAACCGCAAACAGGGACGCCAATGCCAACAGACAACAAAGACTAATGTTTTCAACTTCATTTCCCAGTGCGCGAGCTTCATAAACGCTAAAAAAAAGAAACTCATGATTGAAAAAGATCATCAACAAACACAGCCAAATTTAAATTGATCAAATCAAAGCACTGCTAGATTCAATTAACAATCATACACCAAAATTCAATTAACAACCGACGACTCGGTAAGACACTAAAAGAATCATCACGTTTCACAACCATCCGTACTTCTTAAACACTTAACCGGAAGTGAATCGAGTAAATACAAAGCAACGAAAACTCTGATCAGAAAAGAGATTCAAGAATCGGAAGGAGCCGCACCTGATTCAAGCTCTGCTCAGCAGCTTTCCGTTCATCCGGATTGGGACTGAGAGCGGCTTGCAGTATAACAGCGAGACTCGGAAGATCCATGGAACCGAAAATTCGATCAAAAAACCTCCGCTACGAACTCCGATCAGCGCGCAAACCGAGAATTGCGAAAGCGATTAGAAGTTGAAATCTAAACCCTAGAAATAGCGTCCTCTAGGGTTTAGAGCGCGAGCGATAGCGAGAGCAACGAGAATCGAACAGAGTAAGTGTGGCTTGCGATTTGTGTTATGTTGTTGAGTTGTGTTGAGAGAGAGAAAGCGCAACAGGAAAAGCTGGAGGCTATTTAAACTACTAGGGTTTACGTTTACGGGTTTTTAACCATCTTCATACTACTAGCTGGGAGTACTTTTCATTGCGTTGAGAAAAATAAAATAAAATAAAGAATAAATATATGAATGAAGTGATACTCTGCTTGTGTAGAGACTTAGCGGCTTGTTTGGGTACGAAGATACGTTAGAGGCGTACGGGATAGGTTAAACCCCGTGACGTATGTTAAAACCGTTAATGAGTAATTTCTTAATTCCGTTTGCGATTTTGGTGTTTGGTGCGTACATTTGTAGCGGTTGGACGATCTTTCACGCTTCTCGACTCGCATCCAGGAAGCTGCCGTTTTGATGGGTTGGCTGCCAACTCCACCTAATTACAGAACTCATTACTAAAGTTTGTTTAAGTTTATTTATTTTAAATTATTCAGTTACTTTAAAAGATATTTAAAGCTTACAAAATTAATATCTTTCAACCCGTTTTTTCAACAATGTAATAAATAAAGATCATATAATCATCACCATAAAAGATAAAATATGTTTCCATAAAATATTACTAAAGATAGAATACTTTAATATCATAACAGATATAATCATTAAATCTTCAAGATGGTTAGTATAAAAAATAATTGGATTAAATATGTTTTACTTCAATAATATAAATTTTTTTATGTTATTTTACTATTAAATTGCATTCAAACTTATGTTTGAGTTATTTATAATAGTTCATATATTAATTTGGGACATTTTTTAACAAGTAAAAAGACTGACTATTAAATTATTATGACTATATTTAGTCATTTTTAATTTAATAACAAAAATATATTAAAGTTTATTATAAAGATTAATTCTAATTTTGTGTTTAAATTTAATAATTAAAAATGTATTTTTATTTCAAAGTAATTTATGTATATGATTTTTAATTTGTAAATTATATATCGATATAAATCGTGAAAAATTAGTTTACTCAATTTTTGGTTGTGATAAACCTTTTATTTATTATACTTACATATTTGGTCCTTATAAAATTCCTCGTGTATAAGTGGTAGGGAAGAATAACACAACCATATATAAGTAAAAAGTGTCTCTTAAATTACCTTAAAAAATATATAAGTATGTAATAATATTATGTCTGGATTAATGGTTATAAAATGGGAAAATTTGAACATATGTATATATCATGATTGTGTTCTTATATATTTATCAATTTTTGTACCGTGAATGAAAAACCCCAATTAAAAAATATTAGGGTAAATAATTTATAGTATATAATTTTTTCCTTCATATTTATCAAATAATAAATATACAAACAACTCATGAAAAATATTATTTATCAAGCTAATATTTTACTAGGTGGAACAAAAGAGTTACTAACTATTTTCAATAATGAAAAAAATATATGGAAAATAAGAATAGAAAGCATGACTTTCTCTCTAACTTTCTATTTTTCTTCACAAGCAAAATGAAGCAGAATTACTTTTTATTTTCAATAATGAAAAAAATATATATAAGAAATAAGAATACAAAGCAAATTTCGGTCGAGGCCAAATTTCAGCATGGAATGAACTTGGATGACTTTTGAACGAATTTCGGTCGAGGACGATGCGACCAAATTTGGGCCAAGGTCGACTTAACAAAATTTTAGTCGAAATCGACTTGATTGGATTAGACTGAATTTTGGTCAAGGCCGATTTTGCCTAATACGACCAAATTTTGCCCATAGTCGACTTGGCCAAATAATGCCACATTTGGGTCAAGGCCTGATCAGTCAAATTTCAGCCAGGGATGACTCCACTAAATTCGTCGGTCGGGACCGACTTGACTGAATATGGCCAATTTTCGATCACATCCGGCTAAGTTGAATATAGTGAAATTTTGTTCAGGACTTACTCGACCGAATACGGCTAAATTTGGGTTAGTGTCGACTCAACCAAATTTTGGTTATGACCAACACGACTGAATTTGGCCAAATTTAAGTTAGGACCGACCGACTCGCCTAAATATGACCAAATTTCAGTCGCGATTGACTCTGCCGAATATGACCAAATTCAGGCCAGAACTAACTCGGTCAAATTTTGATCGAGGCCAACACGATCGAATTTTGACCGGAGCCGACTCGATTGAATTCGGTCGTGGCCGACTCAGTTAAATATGGCCAAATTTTGATCGTGACCGACTCATTTGAATACTGCCAAATTTCACCCTAGGCAGACTTAGCCGAATATGACCAAATTTAGGTCAGGGCCTACTCGGCCAAATCTCAATCGGGGACAACTCGATTGAATTCGACTAAATTTTGACTTGTGCCAACTAGGCTGAATACAGCCAAATTTTGGTCGCGGTTGTTTCGGCCGAATACGGTCAAATTTTGCATAGGTCGACTCAGCCCAATGCAGTCAAATTTGGGTCAGGGTGAACTCAACCGAATATTTCCAAATTTTGTCCAAGACCAGCTTGGCCAATTTTTGATCGGGACTAACTTGATAGAATTTGGCCTAATTCAGCCAAATTTTGTATAAAGTCACGCCAACTCAATCAAATACGACTAAATTTGGGTTATCCGTCTCAACCTTTAGCCTAAGCTAACCAAAAATATAAACTGGAAATTTGGATATGATATTTTGGATTATCCATTTTGAAAATCTAGATTTAAGAGTATGGATATACAATCCATGAAATATATAAAATGTATATCAGATTGATATCCAAATCCAATAAAATGGATTGGATTTTTAATAAAATGAATATTAAATGGATTGGATCATAGAAAAAAATGGATTGGATAATGAAAATTAGATTTTTTGTTCATCCTTAGTTTAACTTTTCAGATCATTCTCTGCTTCCTTTCGATTATTTAAGAGTTCAATAAATATAAATTATTGTTGTCATAATTTTTATTTTTATGTGTTAAATAAACATTAATTATTACTTTTACCATCATGTTTTTATTCTTTCAATTTTATATGTATTTAATATATTTTTATTAATACACTTTTTTACAAGAGTATAATTTAAATTTGTTAGTACAAATTTATGAATACATTAACAATTATTTTATTAAACTTCTAAAATTTTCAATTAAATTGTAAACTTTAAAGTTTATGAATATAAATTCCAAGGTTTAGTGTTAACGGGTCGTACGTCGGACGTCGCACGTCTCACGTTTCACGTCACACGTCTCATGTCTCACGCCTCACGTCGCACGTCTCCCACATCCCACGTCTCTCACATCTCACGTCTTACGTCCCTCGTCTCTCACGTCTCACATGTCACGCATCACGTCCCACGTCCCACGTTTCACGTCCCACATTCCATGTCCCACGTCTCACGTCTCACGTTTCACGTCACACATCTCACGTCCAACGTCACACATCTCAGGTCTCACGTTCCACGTCTCACGTCCCACGTCCCGCGTCCCACGTCCCGCGTCTCATGTCCCGCGTCTCACGTCCCACGTCCCACGTCCCACGTCTCACGTCCCACGTCTCACGTCCCACGTCCCACGTCCCACGTTTCACCTCCCACGTTTCACGTCTCTTGTCTCTCATCTAAGATCTCTCGTTTCACATCTCACGTAGCACGTCCCACGTCTCACGTTCCATACCCCACGTCTCACGTAATACGTCTTACGTTTCACGTTCCACGTCTCACGTCTCACATCTCACGTCTTAAGTCTCACGTCCCACGTCCTACGTCCCACGTCTCACGTCCCACATCCCACGTCTCACGTCCCATGTCCCACGTCCCACGTCCCATGTCTCACATCCCACGTCTCACGTTCCATGTCTCATGTCCCACGTCACACGTCTCACATTTCATGTCCCACTCCCACGTCGTCTCACGTCTCACATCCCACGTCGTCACATCCCACGTCGTCTCACGTCATACGTCCAACGTCTCACATCCTACGTCTCATGTCGCACGTTCCACGTCTCACCTATCACGTCCACGTCCCATGTAGCACGTCCCACGTTTCACGTCTCACGTCGCACGTCCCACGTTTCACGTTTCACGTTTCACGTCGCACGTCCCACGTTTCACGTTTCACGTCGCACGTCGCACGTCTCACATTATTGGATTGCAATACTTGATTCTTTCATAAAATAGTGATGCTTTGGTTTACTGGTTGCAGTATAGCTAAGATTATTCTTTGTTGTTTATCCTTCTTCAAGTTTCTTATTGATTGGAAAAAGAAAAAGAACATTATTTTACCGAAAATAGGTACTTATGCAAAAACAATAATTTGAAGCTTTTGCAGATCTCTGCTATCATTAGATGGATGATTTTAGAAAAGTGTTTAGATGTTGGCTGACAATATTTTTTTATTGGTTTTCTATTCTGACATTTAATATGTGAAGAGATGTGTCAATAAATTCTAATCAAGGGTGGGCAAAAAATCCATTTTTTATAATCCAATCTATTTTTTCTATGATCTAATCCATTTAATATCTATTTTATTAAAAATTCAATCCATTTAAAATCCATTTTATTGGATATAGATATCAATCTGATATATATTTTATATATTTTATGAATTGGATATCCATTCTCTAAATCTAGATTTTCAAAATGGATAATCCAAAATATCTAATCCAAATTTTGAGTTTGTATTTTTTGTTAGTTTAGGCTAAAAGTTGAGACCGACTAATCCAAATTCAGTCGTATTTGATTGAGTTTGCGTGACCATATACAAAATTTGGCCAAATTCTGTGAAGTCGGTCTCGATCGAAATTTGGCCCAGCTGGTCCTGGAAAAAATTTGGAAGTATTCGGTTGAGTTCACCCCGACCCAAATTTGACTGCATTGGGTTGAGTCGACCTAGACAAAATTTGACCGTATTCGGCCGAGACAACCGCGACCAAAATTTGGTTGTATTCAGCCTAGTTGGCTCCAGTCAAAATTTGGTCGAATTCAATCGAGTTGGCCCCGATTGAGATTTGGCTGAGTCAGCCCTTACCCAAATTTGGTCGTATTTGGCTGAGACGACCTAGGGTGAAATTTGGTCGTATTCAAATGAGTTGGCCACGATCGAAATTTGGTCGTATTCAACTGAGTTGACCACAACCGAAATTTGGCCGAATTCAGTCGAGTCAACTCCGGTCAGAATTCGATCGTGTTGGCCTCGACCAAAATTTGACCGAGTTGGTCCTGGCCTGAATTTGGTCGAATTCGGCAGAGTCGATCGCGACCGAAATTTGGTCCTATTTAGACAAGTCGGTCTTAACCTAAATTTAGCCAAATTCAGTCGAGTTGGTCAAGACCAAGATTGGTCAAGTCGGCACTTGCCCAAATTTAGCCGTATTCGGTCGACTAAGTTCCAAACAAAATTTGACTATATTCAACTTAGTCGACTGTGATCGAAAATTGGCCATATTCAATCAAGTCGGTCCCGACCGACGAATTTAGTGGAGTCAACCCTGACCGAAATTTGACTGATCAAGACCTAACCCAAATGTGGCCATATTTGGCCAAGTCGGCTCTGGCCAAAATTTGGTCGTATTAGGCAAAGTCGGCCTTGGCTGAAATTCAGTTGAATCCGGTGAAGTTGGTCTCGACTGAAATTTTGTCGAGTTGACCTTAGCCCAAATTTGGTCACGTCGTCCCTGACTGAAATTCGTTCGAAAGTCATCCAAGTTCATCCCATGCTGAAATTTTGCATCGTTAGCCTCGACAAAAAATCTGCCAAATTCTATGGTGTCAACCCTATCGAAAATCTAATCCACATCCATTTTGGATCCAAATAATGAATGTGAATCCAAATTTGTGTCCATATGGTTGACACCAAAGAAATTGACAGATTTGGCCGAATGCTTCCAAATTTTGTCCAGGACCAACTGGGTCAAATCTCGATCGGGACCGACTTGACAGAATTTTGCCTAATTCGGCCAAATTTTGTATAGGGTCACGCCAACTCAATCAAGTACAACTAAATTTGGGCTAGTCCGTCTCAACATTTAGCCTAATCTAATAAAAAATATAAAGTGAAAATTTGGATTGGATATTTTGGATTATCCATTTTGAAAATCTAGATTTCGAGAATGGATATCTAATCCATAAAATATATAAAATGTAGATTAGATTGATATCCAGATCCAATAAAATGGATTTTAAATGGATTGGATTTTTAATATAATGGATATTAAATGGATTGAATCATAGAAAAAATGGATTGGATCATCAAAATTGAATTTTTTACCCACACTTACCAACATATATTATCAATCGTCTATGAGGATCCATCATAATCCCTTTTGGTGGGAAAATTGAAACGTATACACCACACTAAAAAAAAAATTCTTACATGAGAATATGAGGTCACTGACCAAAAACCAATTGCATAATAGAGTATTTGTGATAACTTGTTGGCTTGATGCGAATCAATAATGCAACATGCAAAATTGCATATCTCCAAGTAGCCATTGGAATATTAGCTCTCATAAGTAATAATCTTGCAACCAATTTTAGACGTTTTAGTAATTATTTCGCAAGTCTATTTTGAGTATGAACATGTGCTACTAGATGCTCGACTTCAAATCCAATTGATATATAATACTCATGAAAAACATGAGATGTAATTGTTAGAAACAAGGCAATAAAGAAAATAATAAATGAGAGAAAAATAGACACATAGAATTTAACGTGGTTCGACGTACAATGTGTATGCCTACGTCCACGACTACGCTAGGAAGTATTTTTATTTCTTGTGTCAATTCCTTATGTGGTGTCAATTCCTTGTGCGATTGGGCTCAAGTCTCATTGGTGTTGTATTTCCCCAATGAAACCTCCTCCTCTGTAAACCTAACAAGTGGTATCAAAATTGATGGTTAAAACCGGCTCAGACGAGTGCAATATGGTCCTAGTATTGAAAGTCTTCCTGGCAAGGGTCCCAGGTAAGCGTGTCCCGTTAAGAAGAACGACGGTATAGAAAATGGCAGAAAAGTAGTACTCGTGGTTGAAGGGATTCACCCTTGAGGGGGAGATTGTTATGAATCTAAGTCTGAGTAGAGCACTATATAAGGATAAAGACCCATAAACTCATTGTCTCCTTTACTACCTTGTTCCTAATAGTAATTTCACCAGTATTATGAAAACAAATTTTCTTAATCAGATAATTTAGAAAGTGGGCTCTTAACTATACTTATAACTTTGAAAATCTTGATTTCGAGTTGATAATAAATAAATATGTGACATTTAGTTGATGCATCAATTAAAACCATGAAATATATAAATTATCCACATGGTGGGTGTATTGGACCACAAATATCACCCTGTATTCGTTCTAAAAATGAGATTGACTCATTTCTATTTTTTCTAAGGATTGTCTTATTATCAATTTTTTCTAAGGATTCGTTCTACACAAGTTTTTTTACTCTTAAGTGGGTGTTCACATGAGTTTTTCAACCTTTTTTTTCGTATCATAATAGATCGAGGATGACCTAATTGATCATCCCAAACAATAAATTCATTTTGATTCGTAAACTTCTAGTTCACCATGACATGAATTTTAATCGTACTAATATATGCATAGTACAAATCATCCAACTGATCATGTCAAACAAGACATTCATTTTGATTCGTAAACTTATAGTTTACCATGACATGCATTTCAATTGTACTAATATACGTGTAGTACAAACCATAAGAAAATGTTGATAATTTATCCAATACACTTTTTTTTAACTCAATCGTAGAGATTTAAAGATACTTCATATCTTTTTCATTGTTTGTCTCGATATGATATGCATTTAGACAAATATCCTTGAAACTTAATAAGTTTCTCTTAGACTTAGGAGACTAAAATGCATTTTTAATATGCAATCTTGTACCTCTTGGTAGAAGTAAAATAGCTCTTCTAGAGCCTTCAATTGTATTTGTAGTACCATAAATAATACTAACATTGACTCCTCGCATTACCAGATAAGAGAAAAATCTAGTACTCTTGAGAATTGTATGAGTTGTTGCACTATCAATGAGACATATATCTTCATCATTCGTGCTAGTGCCAATATTCATTCTTCATACAAAAATATCAATATGAGAAAATCTTTTTTTAACATTTTCATAACCAATGAGGTGATCAATGCTTCCATTTGGTTTAACAAAGAAAATAACAATATCAAGAGAATAAACATCCATATGGCCATAATCAGAATAATCATCTTCATAAGCAAAGTGTGTTTTTATGTTCTTCTCATTTTTTGTAAGATGTTTGGTGTACGAAAGTACAACTAAAACGGCCTTTGTCACTGTGATGATAATATATACTTTCATCTTATTTGTCAATATTTTCACATTTTTCTTTTTCCTTCTTCACATTATTATGCCATTTATGGTGACAAAATATGTCTTTTAAATTTTCTTTATAATCATGTCCATAATCAATATCACGATCATGAAAATATAAACCAAAGTTGTTGCATTCACTTATGCGAATGAAGTATAATCAATTGGACATATTTCACGATTTTCTATCAAAAGTTCATTCCTTTGTTCAACTATACAAAGACATTAAATAAAATCATAATATTTATTGCAACATTCACTTATGGGAATGAAGTAGAACCAATAAGATAATTAGACATGTTTCATGATTATCAAAAGCTCATTACTTTGTTAAGCTATACAAAGACATGAAATAAATTCACAATATTTATTGTTGCATTAACTTCTGGGAATGAAGCAGAACCAATTGGGCAGATCTCATGATTTTTCATCAAAAATTTATTGCTTTGTTCAACCATATAAAGGTCTGAAATAAATTCATAATATTTATGAAGTATCTTTTCACAATATTATTGTCGCGGGAGCAAATTAGTTGCTCATATACTTTATTTATTTCTTTGATGGTATCACCAAGACCCATTACATCTAAATGTATTTTAATATTTAAAATCCATTATAAGTATAATTATTTCTAATAATATCAAGGGTCACAAATTCAAAATTTGTAAGGTTTGACATGTTTAGAATTAATACATAAAATAATAGTAATAATAATCATCATAATAAAAATAATAATTTGAGATGAAAATTGATAAAGTCAAATCATTTTTATGACAAAAATAATAATACAAGATGAAATTGTAAATGAGGAAATGATTAGAAAGAGCCTAGATTGAGACACGCAGACTGTTATTAAAGAGAAAAAATGTTTTCACCGGCGTGTAGTTGGTTAGAGCATTAGAGCATCGTGTTATAAAATAAAGCTAATAATAAAGAGGAGAAATAAATGAAAAAAATAAAGATCAAAGGATAGGAAACAACTTTTCTGTGTCTTATTTGTAATAAAAAAAATCCTATTGATAGATACAAGATAGTAACCCATAAAAGATACAAATCAAATAATTAATACAAATATTTATAAGAAGAGTAATAAATCATATTTATACAAATATCAATCATATAAATAACTATATAAAATTAACGAACGACTATTAATTCATAACAAAATTAATATTAAATATAAAAATTTAAAATAATAGAACAAATAAAATATAAACATGTCATCTATCGTTATCAATTATGTGATGAAAAAGTATAGAAACAATCAAAGCTTATTTTATGTAGTAAAAACAATAGAACCTTCCTTAAGCATGGATGACAAATAAACAATCATGACAATAAAAACCTACTTTGAGTAGAAAATATTAATTAAAAAAATCAAAATACCGAAACCAGCCTCACTAAATTTTTAAACGTTAGTCAGGGTACTGTATTAAAAACACGACAGTTTAAAATCTCAGCATTCAAATATAAATAAAGAAAAAGTCTGACGCATTATGCAACAAACTATACATAAACAAGTCTTAACGAATATCATCTTATTTAAAAAATCTTTACCAATTTCATATTATTTATCAAAATCTTTACCAGTTTTATATCGTTGCTGTAAAAACACCAATTTTATATTATCTGAAAATATCATTCCAACACATACCTAAAATATTGGTATTATTCTATTTCTAATGATTTTTTATCTATTTTCACGTTAGTTTTTAATAAAGGATAGTTTTTTTCTTCTCAAAATTTGATTAATAACATTAACTACTTTTTCAATTAATGTTTATACTAATTAGTTATATTTATGTATATAAGTTAAGAATATAATTACTAGCATGTATGTGTGTGATTTGGGTCCCGATATGAATTTCATGGACGGAGAAAAAAAAAAATTCCACTGACATGGTAAAGTTTCATGACATATATTAATTATCAATAACATACTAAAAAAAACCCATTATTTAGCCCAATTAAATCTTTAACAAATTATAAAAGTACCTTAAAATTAACTTTTATACATACATGTGAAAAATAATTTTCTTAATGAACAAATATTCACTGAAGAATTCAATTTACACAAATCGAGGAAAGAAGAAGACTTGCAGGTGAAAATGATAGCGAAGACAGTGTGTTGTTAATGGTGTCTTGGAGGAGATTTTCAGATATAATCTTGCAGTGGTTATTATTATTATTGATAATAGATTCTTTTTCTTTAGCCTTTTTATTGTTGTTGTGTGCGCAACTCAAGAGCTGTGTTGTGTGCACCTCTCTCTCTCTTTCAATCTCACTTTGAAGAAAAGGAGAGTGAGGAGTGTGAGTGTGTGTTTCCACACGGCGGGAAACAGAATTATTTGGCCAATAACCCTCTCCCTCCAAATCAAACACACACAACACACCACTTTCTAATTCTCTCTCTTTTCTCATTCTATCGCCAAAACCCTAGCCAGAGCTCTTTCTCTCCAATTTCCTACCCTTGCACATGGCACCGGCGTTCCAGGAAGCTGGAGGCGGCGACGAAGACGCCACCGTCGACGTGCACACCACGCGTGGCACGCCCATCCGCTACCTTCCCCTCGACCATCTCTACTCCGCCACGTCGCCCTGCCGCGTCACGGCAAGCGGCTCCTCCAACGTCATGTCCAAGAAGGTCAAGGCTCGAAAACTCACCACTCTCGCGGCGCATCATCATTTCGGCAACCACGACCACAAGAAGACGACGTCGTCCTCATCGTCCTCCTCCCAGCCTCCTTCTTCCAAGCCTCCCCTGCTCTTCGTCTACTCGCGCCGCCGCAAGAGGCATTCCCCTTCCACGGCGCCGTTTTACGATTCGCTGTGCAAGACCGAGGGCAAGGTCAATGCGGATGAGAATGAGGATGAGAAAAGGCTGCTGAAGAAGAGGAAAATTGGGAGCACTGAGTTGGAGAGGCTGGGCGTGGATTTGAACACTGCGATTGGGGATGCTGACGGACCTCGATTGAGGGAATGCCGAAACCAATTTGGGAATTCTGGTGCTGCTGGGAATGTTAAGTGTGGTTCCTTGGAGAATTTGCCGAAAATGTCGCCTGATTCTCGCCCTGTGAAGAAATGGGTCGGGTAATTTACTTCTTCTTACTCTGTGTTGGGTGCATTGCGAGATAAAATGTTGTTCTTTTGGAAATTGGGGATTCTTGGTTCTGCTCTGGAGTTTTCTGGGTTTTAAGTAAAAATAAAGTATCGCGGTTTGAACTTTAGAAATACAATGTCGGTGGATTTGAGCTTTTGCTTGAATTTCAGCTTCCGCTTTTGTTGTTGGGAGGGGGAAATTTTAATTGAGTAAATGTTCCTCGAGGCCCTGCTTAGGAATTCTCTGACTTGAGAAGGTATTGCTGGTTTAAACCTTGGTTCAAATAGATGTTCCGGGAATTTGAGCTTTTACTTGAATTTTTGCTTCGTGTTTTGTTGTGGGGAGGGAAAATCTTAATAGTTAGGTCTCATTTGCGGGAAAGAAACATGTTTCTTTCTTTTTTCTTGCTTTATTATTCATTTTCAAATGCTGTGCTTGTTTGTACTGAAGGAATTAGAGTTTCATAATGTTGTGATTTGGTTAGTATGTAGGGGGAAGTACAATGCTTAGTTCTGTGGATAAGTTGTGATGTTTTATTTTTGTGGGTTTGTGATTTCTGTATGGTAGAAGGAAGCCTTAAATGATTGTTAATTGGACTTGCTGCAGGTTGAGTTTTGATGATGCTGATCCTGAGGTGTTTGTTGGATTAAGATGCAAGGTTATGTTTTGTAACCTTTACATTGTATGTTCATTCCATTGAGTTTGTTCATGTAATCACGATTTTTTGATGTTGACCTTGTTTTCTGCAGGTTTATTGGCCCATGGATTTGAAAGCGTACACTGGCTATGTCAGAGGTTATGATAAGGAAACTAAGATACATCATGTATGGCCCTTAATTATGTAAATTATTACTTGAATGATATGGATAGCTTTGAGTGAAAAATTTGGTGCAACTTTGATCTATGTATTTGAGCTTGTTTGAAATTTCATCCTTTCATTAATAATTGTGTGCAGGTCAAGTATGATGATGGAGATGAGGAAAATTTAATTCTTTCAAATGAAAATATTAGATTCCATGTTTCACGTGATGAGGTGAAACATTTAAATTTGAATCTTGCCAAAGTTCGTGACAACAATGTCTCTGATTATGATGTTGAAGAGATGCTTGCAATGGCTGCAAGTTTGGATGATTGTCAAGACTTTGAGCCTGGGGATATCATATGGGCTAAGCTAACAGGTCTGTGCTCAATCTTGTTTTGTTCTATTTGCAATGGTTCTGTGTGGAAAACTTTATTATTGACGTCCTATCTTTTAGGATTTTACTGCACCACTTTGAATTATTATTATTGTCGCGGCGTTGATTTGGTATGCGCACTTCTTAAATGTGGTATGGTAAATCATTAATTTGTATCTGGTATCATACTGAAGTAGACCGGTATTCAATCTATCCCATGGTTCTCTAATTCAAGCAGTAAAATTGAGCTTAATATGGTAAATTATTAACTTGTATCTGGTATCTTACTGAAGGAGGCTGATATGCTGTCTATCCTCCTTCACGTTAAAACAAAGCTCAGCTTATAGAAGAAAGCAGAATATAAGAAATTTTAATCTTACCAATGTTTTACATCCTTCTTGTAAACTCTATTTTCAGGAGATCAAACTATGTCTACTTCAATTTACCTTATTTCTTTATTATTGGCATTTCTAGTTACTATTAGGGCTTGTTAATTTTTAACATCTATCCTTGTGTCTTTTTATTATTTTGCAGGCCATGCAATGTGGCCGGCTGTTGTTTTGGACGAATCACTTGCTAGCAACTGTAAGGGTTTAAAGATGAGTTTGGGAGGAAGATCAGTTCCTGTCCAATTTTTTGGCACCCATGACTTTGCAAGGTTTGATATTCTGGGAAAATTAAGGATAATGGTTTTAAATATTTACTGGGAGACTATTATTTCTATACTGTGTGATCTTTTCCTCCTTTTAAGATGTGTATCTCTGTTGTATACTCTTCCTGTTCTCTAGGGTTAGATTGCAACAGGTGAAATCATTTCTCAGTGGACTTCTTACCGATCTACACTCAAAATGCAAGAAACATAGTTTCATTGAAGGCTTAGAAGAGGCAAAAAGGTAATGTTAATCTTGTCTTTTTTTCTTTTTTATCTGTTATCATATTTGTTAAATAGAACATCAAAAGTTGTGAACCATAAAATGATTTTCCCTTATTATTGGACAAAATTAATGTTTTGCTGTTTCAGCTCCTATAATTTATCTAATGTGATTGAGTGTCTACTATAAAATACTGCATTGAAGAATATGAAGATTTCATATTATACTGTTGAAGCAAGTTTGATAAACTTCTTTTCCTTTATAATCACCTAAAAATGGCTTGAAGTTTTCAGTTTTTTTTTTCTTGATATGCGGTCTTAAATTCCTTGAAGTGCACTATATTATGTTTGTGCTTTAGTTGCTGAATAAGGAATTGTGCTCATACATAATTTGCTAATCAAATTAACGAGCTAAGCTTGTATTCTGTGTAATGTATTTTCTAATCTCTCTAGGCATTGGTACCTGAAGTTGAACATGGTTGCTCAAATTTGTTGATTTTGCAATTATTTTTCTCAAACAGATATTTAAATGAACAGAAGCTTCCTTTGGAGATGCTAGAGTTGCAGAAAAGATGTGCAGCTGATAATTGTAACAATGTAAGTAGAGAGGAAGGAGGATGTACAGATTCAGGCGATGATTGTTTAAATGGCGAGAGGACTTTAATGGCTCTGGAAAATGTTGAAACTTTTCCTTACGAATTAGGAGACCTCCAAATTCTAAGCCTTGGTAACTTTTCTTGATTACCATTGTTTAAATATTTATATATTTCCAAGAGTTTCTTCATGTCGAACTCTTTTTACCTGATTGAATCCTTATTTCATTAACTGTGCAATATGGTCATGTTTCCAATTTTTCTTACTGATTTCCAAGACAACCATCAAAACACAACCTTTTATTTACTCTCTTCAACTCGGTAATCTTCCTTTCATAGGATAAATTAAGGATTTGGAAGTACTTCCTTGGATACATAAATAGCTTAGTTATTTTAGTTAGTACTGGATAGAAAAGGATGATTATGAGGAGTTTGCCTTTTTCTTTACATATTAGAAGAGGCAACATCTCAAGAATGCAGTGATTCTTGTCATTATCATTTTGCATGTATAAAGTAACTAGTTGCTTGAAACAGCTATGATCTGAATGCAAATAATAAATAAAGTCCTAATTCTTATTTCAGAACATGTTTTGGGGTATAGGCTCTCTTAGATTCAGGCATTATACTCCAATCAAATACACTGTACCCAAAACTCTTCACTGTATAATGAAAAAACCCTGATAGTCTGTCAAAACTTGCAGAGGACCCTCTGCTGCAAGTCGCCAACACAGACATGAGGAGACTCTTGAACCAGCTGCAAGGCTTTTTATTTTAAAAAGGTTAAGAGCAATTAGTTGCTTATTAACAAAAATATTATTTTAGTGTGAGTTCCATATACGAGTTGCTTATAAAGTGTAGAGAGTTTCTTACGTAAGCATCTTTCTTCAATTTCTAAGCAACTCTTTTAAATTTAAGCAATATATGTATAGAAGTCACTAAAATATAATGCTTTTATTCGTGAGGAGCTATTGTAAGCAGCTTCCATTGGAGATGCTCTAAGTACCAGTTTCCAAGCAAAAGGCTTGACCTTTGATAAGTATTTTTTACCTGGATATAATTTGATTAATTGACATGCATCATTGAGACAATTTTAATCTAACAATCAATCTTGTGATGCCATGTATTTAAAATCTTTTCTTTAGTTTTCAATAGTGAGATGTTTTAGCTACTCCAATCGTGTGGCATCTTCTTGCTTATTTGTCAGTGTCCAGACTTTTATGCTGACATTGGATCAAATTTAGATTCTTTTAATATTGTTATATTCAAGGGTGAACAAGTTGTACTGTACAGTGTGCTGAAAAGAATTTACCTTGTTCTCTAATAATGCAATGACTGAAAGATGGTCTCTGGATTTACTGCATGCATATTTTTTAATTTTGTATAGGCAAAGAGGGTGGCTTCTCTTTTGTGCTCTTCCCTTTTTTGGTGTTACTTCTAGATTATTGGCATTTTGGCAGTTGCCAAATGGTCAGTGCAACCAAAGGGATGTTAAGAACTTCTTTGTTTTTATTCAGGAAAAATAGTTGAAGATTCTGCATTCAGAGATGGAAGGTTTATCTGGCCTGAAGGGTACACAGCAGTGAAGAAGTTTACTTCAGTTGCTGGTGAAACATTTATTATCGCTGTTGGATGTTGAATTGTTACATTCTTTTGGCTGTTTTTTTAAAAGCTCAGTCAAACATGTCATATTCTTCAAATTTAATATCTTAATTCTTGTAGTTCTGATTTTATAGTTTTTTCACCTTCCATGACCTGCTTTTTTTTGTTGTTTAGACCCAGAAGTTTTTGCTCCTTACAAGATGGAGGTGTTGAGAGATCCAGAGTCCAAAGTTCGTCCTCTATTTAGAGTGACAGTTGATGGTGGCGAGCAGGTTGGTTTTTACTATAAGAGTTGATTTGTTTTTGCTTTATAAGAAATTATTTTGTAATGTAGACATTTGTTTCTCTGATAGTTTGATTTTAAATCATGTAATGTTTATAATTATATATTTATTTTATGGAGTAACCCCTTTAAATATATTGATTTCACCATCTCTGACATATGCCAGCCCTTTTCCTTTTAAAATTTTTGTAATTTTTTGTTTCTGATGACATAAATTAATATCCATGGTGGCATACTGTTTGCCTGGTTAATAGCAGGATTTATATGTTTATTTGTTAGTTGTTAAATTACTTAACTAAATTCCCCACCTTGTTGACTTAGTTTCGCCTGGTTAATAGCAGGATTTATATGATAATTTCTAATGCTAATGTCTTGTGTTAATCATGTTATGATGAATGCTTGCTGCAGTTCAGCGGTAATACTCCATCTGCTTGTTGGAGCGAGATATTCAAAAAGATAAAAAAAATGGAAAAGAATGCTTCTGAAGGTAGTCTTGCTAAAGGTGGGGTAGAAAAGGGCTACGTATCTGGGTCTGATATGTTTGGTTTCTCCAATCCTAAGGTGCTTAAACTTATACAGGTATGTTCTTTAATTATAAGTTAGTTCTTCTGTTTTTGATCTGGAGTATAAAGTTGATGGTTTGGAAACTAATAGAATTATCCTGAAAATATTATAATTTATTGAACGTAAGACATAGTAAGCTGTAAAGTGTTTTTGTTTATGATATAGCTGAATAGTGTTATCAATTCATATAGTGGGATAGAACATGGTTGTTGCTGTACCAAGTTGACAATTTTGCATGCATTGCGCAATCTTGTCATGCGCTTCCCTTCTCTCTAATATTCTTTTTTATTGGCTGCATATGATTATTGCTAAGCTTCATCTCTCTCATTATGCTTTATTCAAGTTCTTGAGCCAACCAAGCGATTTTGCCAGAGTACATGTACTTTTCAAGTTGTGTACCTGATGCTTTCTTTTTACTGAAAGAAGTGTTGTTATTTTCAGGGATTGTCTAAATCTAAAATCTCTTCAAGGAAATCTTGCAAGTTAGGTTCCCAAAGACATAATAACTTGCCTCTTGGTTATAGACAAGTTCATATTAACTGGTTTGACCTCGATAAGTGCAACGTGTGCCACATGGACGAGGTAGAGTTTCGTTTTCCTTTTCAATTCTCTAGAACTCCTGCTTGTTGTTTTAGACACTTGGTTGCTCTTTCAGTTGCAACTTTTTGTCTCTTATTTCTCCCTTCTCCTGTGGTTTAAATCCATTTTAAGGAAATAGAAATGTTATTTCCTTGCAATGTGTGTCACATGGACGAGGTAGGGTTTTTGTTTTCCTCTTCAATCCTTTAGAGCTCCTTCTTGTGTTTTTTTATGATTGCATGCTCTTTTGTTCAATTAGTATTTCTCCTTTCTCCAAGATTTGAATTCATTCTGACAATGTAGAAATGTTATTACCTATGCTGTTTGTTTGTATATAATTTTACCTCATGTTTTGCTTGCTCAATGGGAGTTATTTATCTTGTAGGAGTATGAGAACAATCTATTTCTGCAGTGTGACAAATGCAGAATGATGGTATGGCTTCTGTAACTTTTTTATTCAATGTTTGAATGTATCATTAGAGCTGTACTATTCCATCCATTTATTGTGTTTGAACCAAAAATTACGATGTTCATTTAGGTCCATGCTAGATGTTATGGAGAACTAGAACCTGTTAACGGGGTGCTATGGTTATGCAACTTATGTCGTTCCGGAGCTCCACCTCCACCTTGCTGCTTGTGTCCACTCATAGGTATGCTGGAATCTTTTAATATATACACTGAATTAAAAGTAGAACTGTATGTCTTTGGTATCTAATGGATTTTGTTCTAGGTGGTGCAATGAAGCCTACTACAGATGGCCGGTGGGCTCATTTGGCTTGTGCCATGTGGATACCTGGTTTGTTTGTGTATGGCTTTATTTACTCTTTTTTACTCCTTAATTTGGATATGTTTTCTAACTGTTGACATTTTTACCAGAAACTTGTTTAGCTGATGTCAAGAGAATGGAGCCTATTGATGGTTTGAGTAGAATCAGTAAGGTAGGTTTCCATTGCTATTTATTCTAATTTCTTTCTATTTTCCCTTGTTTAGCTTTTGTCTTGAAGTTCTTGGCTACAAACATCTTAGTTTTTCTTTTTTACCAAATTGCTCGTGTAAATGATTTTATCATTCAGTGTTATAACTACAGACTGCATTTCTATTTGCTTTCCTTTTAATTCTGTATCTGAACAGGACCGCTGGAAGTTGCTATGCAGCATATGTGGTGTATCTTATGGTGCCTGCATCCAAGTAAGTCGTCTGATTTTTAAAATAAAGAGTAGTTTAAGCTAGAATTTTCTTGGTGAATAGGTAGGATACTCTTGATAACAAGATTAACAAATCTGTTTCCTAATCAACATCAAATGATCAATTAGCACCCTTATACCTAAAGTAACAATAAAACATGTATGAATTTCAGTGTTAATTTTTGAAATTATTGTGTTGGGGAGTATAATAGGTTTGAACTCTAGTAGCTACCACAAATATATAAAAATGGTCAAGATTACAAGTACAATTATTCTTGAACATCAATTATAGGGGTCAATATTAGCTTGTCTTACTCTCACTTGATATACACTCTACGTGTGTTTATGCATGTATGTTCAGCTTCTTAACTAGCATTTGTTTACAGTAAGAGATTTCTGTTTTTGTTTTTTAAATTTTGAGTGCATTCTTTTTTTCTAATCTTAATTCTGCAGTGTTCAAATAGTTCTTGTCGAGTAGCATATCATCCACTCTGTGCACGTGCTGCTGGTCTCTGTGTTGAGGTATTTATCTCCCAACTTGATACATTTATTATTCAAAAATATGTCATTGCCCATTTATTTATTTTTATTATTTTATTTATAGCTTGAAAATGAGGATAGGCTCTATCTACTCTCTGTTGATGATGATGAAGATCAGTGCATACGCTTACTTTCTTTCTGCAAGAGACATAGGCAGCCGTCCAATGAACATTCTGTTGCTGATGATCGTATAGTTCGAGTAGCTGGTCTATGTTCAGACTATGAACCACCGCCCAATCCATCTGGTTGTGCTAGAAGTGGTATGATTTTGACACTTGTCTTACTAAAACAAATTGACTCTTTCAAATGATTCGCTAGCTTAACCTCTAGCAACCAATAAAAAAAATAGAAATTATGTTTGGTGATCTTTAATTAATTAGCTGTTGCCTTGTTACTTAGTTATTTTACATAAATACTTGTTCATGATTATCATTTTGGAGTATACAATCTTTAGCTCAGTTTCACTTATTTCCAATATAACATAAACTGAGGTCATATCACTTACTTTGATTCATACTGGACTAGTGGCAGGCATACTCAAATCACGTTGCTTAAAATTGGTTTTCTTTGATTTAATTGGGTCTACAATTGACTGTTTATTAAACAGTTTTTGGATCCATCTGGAAAGGGAAATAGTTGTGTTCTAGGGCAGCGTGGCATAGTAGCCAATCTGATGTGTAAAATGCCCTAGAGCAGTGTTTTTTTTTAAAGATCAATTCCAAGTCACCCATTTATTGGGTTTGGCAAAATCGGCTGATGAATACATGCATTCTCATAGGTTGTACTACACTCATAGGTACATCTGGAAGTAGTTCCCCACACACCAATCCCTACTTTAGACTTAATAATCACTCTAACATACATAAATTTAATAATTATTCTAACACATCATCTAAGAATTGAGGCTAAGGGTGATTTTGTAAATATTCTTCTAAGCACAAAATTGTGAGGTTCAAAACTAATGTTAAAGTGGATAATATCTTGTATGCAATGATCTCAACAATGCTAATGGATCAGAGGTTGGAACATTGACCCTAAGAGAGGGGCCTAAGTCACACACAGGCTGAAAGACCCTCTAGGCCATTATTTTCGATTTGGAAGATGTTATGATATGTCAAAACAGTTTCACATCTCTTAGGAATCAAGATTAAGTACAATTTCAAAACGCTCGCCACCCTTAATCTATCTAGTCATCTTAGTTCAAAACTGTGTTTGAGCCACTGAAAACAGCAAAGTGATACTGTCTTGGATTGGGTTATGGGTATGCACAACGAGTCACCTTTTTCCACTTGATGAGTTCTACATTTTAGCTCTGTTACAATATTTTAAAGTTAATTTATTAAATAATTCCTTATTCTTGGCAGAGCCATATGATTACTTTGGCAGGAGAGGTCGAAAAGAACCTGAAGCACTTGCGGCTGCATCGTTGAAACGGTTGTTCGTGGAGAATCAGCCTTACTTAGTAGGTGGATACTGCCAGCATGGATCATTAAATGACCCAGAGCCTTCTGGCAGAGGAGTCTGCTCTAAATTTTTTTGTAGCCAACAAAGGCTAAGAACATCTCTGATTGACGCATCAAACAACATACTTTCTATCTCTGAAAAATATGAGTACATGAGGGAAACCTTTCGGAAGAGGCTTGCATTTGGTAGGAATAGTTCTGTCAATATATATTTTTGAAAATAGTCGGGGAAAGGGGAATTGTCTACTCTTTTGCATAGTTCACTATATCTTATCAGGGTTGTGATTTGAGATTTAACTATGGAGTGACCCTGATTTACATTAAATTAAATGTTTGATTTTTTCAAGGGAAATCAAGAATTCATGGATTTGGCATCTTTGCAAAGCATCCACATAAAGGTGGAGACATGGTAAGGAGAATATTTTCCATTTGCATTATCTATTGTTATAGCATTTATACATTTAAGGGTGGTGGACAACTTAACTTTATTTATTCAGGTGATTGAATACACTGGTGAACTTGTTAGACCACCAATAGCAGACCGAAGAGAACACTTTATATACAATTCATTGGTGGTAAGTATTCTGAATTATCGAATGAGCTTGTATGGAAGGGAACACAAGTTTAGTACATCAATTTCAAGCACTTTATATGCTATCCTTTAATAGCTTATATTAATATTATTTTCAAGCTAATAAATGCTTCTGATGAAAGGGAACATACTTTTGATAGCTCGAAAATCTTCAACTAAAATAGACAGTGGATCATAGAACCTTTGACTGTCAACATGAGCAAGAATGTTTCAACTATTGCACCTTCTGCTACAAACAATATACTATCAGTCTGCACTTTCTGGATAGTTATGTAGGTTCTTACAAAGGATTTAGTAAGCCGTGTTTCTTTCCCTTATGCAGGGTGCTGGAACATATATGTTTCGGATCGATGATGAACGAGTCATTGATGCTACTAGAGCAGGAAGCATTGCTCATTTAATAAACCACTCTTGTGCAGTATGTTCTTTCTAATTTAATTTTATATTTTTCATGATTTCATGTGTTGCTTGTTAATCTTTGCCATTCTAATACGCCTTCTTATTTTGATGTTTGAAATTCACTTATTGTACCCTTTTTATATTACTAGTTGAAGACTGGATCCTGCAGGAGTTTCTAATTTTTAGTATGGGGGTTTGTATGCTTGAGATACTTAAGATATGCGTATTCTAATGACATATTTGTAGCATTGTGAAATAACTTTTGATATTGTGGTTTGCATTGATTGTGGAACAGTTTGATAAGACCTTCAAAGGCTTTAACCTACATAGTTTCTCTTTTACATGAAAGTATATTGTTGCTTTGGTTAATACTGGTATATAGTTGTTAGTTGTGTGCTATAAAATCGTTTTCTCAGTTTTCTCGCTACCAAATGGTGTTGTTTGGTGCTGTTTTGTGGGGACAATATTGGAATCATGTCTCCATTTCTGAAACCTACTCCAAACTTGCTTGCATTGACCATTCAGCAGGGAACTGCAGCCCAACTCACTGATGAAGATCCAATTTTCTCTCTATATTTCTGACACCAGACATTACTTTCCAGTTATTCCCTCTCAAGATTTGCATTGTTGTTGTTGATCCCTGACTTTTACAATGCTATTTTACCCTCTGTTCTTTATCCTCTCAGTTTGGAAATGTTTATTTTTGGTTCTGTGCTCTCCTGTTTTTCTGAGTTCCACCCTTTAATTTTTTTATTCCAATTGGGTATTGATCTTCGCAAGCATAAACTTTAATGGCTTCATCCATCCTTTATGAATATCTTTACTTTTATGTTTTTTTCTCAGCATATATACACGTGTAGCGTAAATGATGCAATGTGTACCTTGACTTAAAAATATCTTTACTTTTATGTTTTTTTCTCAGCATATATACACGTCTAGTGTAAATGATGTAATGTGTACCTTGACTTAAAAATACCAGTGATCTTGCTACCTGATATAGCTGCTTCGCACCACTATATGGAATTGACTACTATGCTGTTGGCATTAGTTTGGAAATACTGCGTTTCAACTTGTTTATTTACTGAAGAACTCATGCAACTTTATTTTGATTGCTTACCAGTATAATTTTTGTTTGTATGCAGCCAAATTGCTATTCAAGAGTAATCAGTGTTAATGGCGATGAGCATATTATAATATTTGCAAAGAGGGACATTAAACAGTGGGAAGAGCTTACATATGATTATAGGTTTCCCTCTTCTCTAACTGAGTACTTTTAGGCGCACACAAAAAAAAAAAAAATACAAAACTTGTTCTTTTGTTGGGATTAATTGTGTGTGTACCATTACATTTAGCAAATATTGCGCCGACTTTCTTTTATTCATTTGACAGATTTTTCTCAATTGATGAACGGCTTGCTTGTTACTGTGGCTTCCCAAAGTGCCGAGGTATAGTGAACGATACGGAAGCAGAAGAGCGAGCTGCTACCCTTTATGCACCTCGAAGGGAATTAATAGATTGGAGAGGAGAATGAGGTAAGACAGTGATATTTCTTGTCTTTGAAGTTTTGTCAATATGGAACTTCAAAGTTAATAGCTGTTATTTACCTGGTTGGTAGTAGTACCACGTGACCCTTGTAACCCTCTGGTTATTTTACAACAACCATCTGGCAGTTTTTTTACTTGTCATCATTTTTAGTTTATCTTTTTACGTTTTTGAATTCGCTCTTCTCATTATCAGTTTATGTTTTTATTATTATTTAATTTACGTCTCTCTTGTAATCATTTTAAATTCTCACCGACCTTGTGTTTTTTTCTCACTACCATTTTTGTTTTTCCTTTTTTTTTATCCTAGTTTAGGTCTGAATTATTTTTTTCTCTGGCAGGGGTTTCTCTGATTAGAACATTTTCATTTTTGTTTCAACCTCACCTTTAATTGAATTTGGTAATGAGATCTGTTTTATTTTTGAATTAACTATTTGCTATTCATCATTCTGCCCTATTTTTTTCCTTTATTGATTCTGTTCTATTTTTGCAGATTTTTAACTCTAATGTTATGCATGTAAGATCCTTCTGAAGATGAATTGTTTGTCCAACCTCCGTGGATTCTACCATTTCCTTGAAAGGACAGTGTTGTACATAGCACATCTGATTCTTCTTATTGTTTCATCATAACCCCGGCTGAGTTCACTGAGCGGTTTATGTTGGCTCAAAGAGGTTTTCATTGGAGTTCTGGTTATAATGATTGGAAAGATGTACCAGAGTTTTTACAAATGTTGCATTTGAAATTCATTGCCACAATTACGGCTGTTTAACTTCAACCAACTTGCTGAGATATTGTAACTTGTCATTGGATAGGTACAGTTGTAATTACAACAAACCTTCATAAAAATGAAAAGAAATTGAGATTTCAAATGGAAGTACTTGCTGATTGTGTCGGTTGCCTCGGGAATTTAGGTATGACAAAATCTGTATATATAATTGGTTTGAGTAGTCATGATAGAAATTAGTACTATGCAAACTAAATACAAAATAAAAAATTTGTATTTATAAGAAGCTCAATACATGATTGGGCAATAAACTGGGACTAAATAGTACCAAAGTTCTTAATGTATGTTGTTTATTTATTATTCTTTGTGTGTTTTTGAAATTAAAAGAATTATATTCAATCATTTTAGTCTTAAAGTGTAGAATAATGGTTCATATTAGAAAATTCTGAATTTGGAATTTCTTGATTGACCTTGAGTTTATAAAATAAGCTGAATACATATATATATATTTTTAGCTTATACTATATGTATTCATGTGCTTTTAGAAATTGTTTATTATAAATGAGACCTGAACTTTTAATTGGTGATAGCTAGGTTATATACAAGGTTAATTCACTACTCGTCTTGATAATTTTTTTTTTATTTATTTGGTAATGTTAAACTCAGTTTCTATTGATGCTGTGATGGCATTTTACACCATTTAGATTTGTTAATTGAAGAGTGGAAGATTGTTCAGTAGATATTGTTCACGGGCACTTATGTGCTTGAAAGTTCAAGATGGATTTATAAAAAAATCTTCAAGAGAGGTATGTATTCCTGGAATTGATCTTGATTTGAGAAATTTTAAATTCTAAAGGAGTGCTGATTTATGAAATCTTGTAGACAATACTTTTTTGCAATTAACCTTCCTGTCAACCAGGTGATTTAATCGCTGTATAAGTTGGAATTTAAAATTCCTGTCATTTATAAAACCAGTCTGGCATCTTTTTATAGTACTAGGTATTTGTTATTTTCCTTGTGGTAATGTCTTCTATGCTTATTATTTCTTGTTTCCTATGAGAGGAATTCTATCACATGTCTATTATCAATTTTTCCATAAATATTTACAAATAGTAAAATTAGAAGAAAAAATAAAGTTAAAATTTTATATAAACTTGAATTAACTTATTTTTATAATATATAAAGTCTGTTTGCATAAATTTTTTTCTCAAAGTACATTTAAAAAAATAATAAAAATATTTTTTTATAATTAAAATAAACTTATGCATAAACTTAAGATTATATTTTGGTGAAACTAATAATAGAAAATTCTATAAATTAGTTTACTGACAGATCTATTTTACTTAATTTTTATAGTTAACTAAATGTATCTTTTTTTTTTCTCTACAAATATTTGTGGAGAGGTTTACTGAAACATTCCCACAACTATTTGTAAGCACCTTATAATCTATAAATAATTCTAAGTCTTAATTGTTCATTATCTATTATGTACTGTTCTATTGTGCTGTTTGACATTTCTGCTATGATAAGGTGACAAATTCTTCTAATGGTGAACTTTTTTAAAAAAAAAAAAAAAAAAAAACTTTTTTTAATGTTATTTTTTTATTTTTTTCTATTTTTTTTTTTATTTTTTTTTTTATAATTTAATAAAAACTT
>Ga0214544_1000900_pt1 | contig 58513 bp, 29 predicted proteins | sample CNSS3metaG_FD_160074 | JGI IMG/M metagenome (GOLD analysis project Ga0214544, IMG submission 160074) | Root nodule microbial communities from cowpea collected in UCLA plant growth center, Los Angeles, California, USA - CNSS3 | ecosystem: Host-associated > Plants > Roots > Nodule | place: USA... | reverse complement strand
AAAAAAAAATAAAAAAAATATATATATATATATATATATATATATATATATATATATATATATATTCAAACCATTCAAAAATACATGAAAGTTTAGTGGCTACATCTAACCCCAACAAAAATGGGTTTAGCTCACCATTGTCATGGAGAGCTCAAGCTTACAAAATGGAAATGGAAGAGAAAGAGATACAAAGAGGAAGATGGAGTTGTTCCCACAAGCCCTAGCACTCCTCCAAGCTCTCCAAATCGCGTTGCTCCAGCTCCAAAATGTCCAAGATGAGTTTTCTCTCGCGAAAACAGAAGAAAAAGGGTCAACTTGACACATCAGCGAAAACTGCCACCTGGCGGAAGCCTCTCACCGCCAGGCGCAAGCCACCAAACAGTGCTGAAACTTTGCGTGTACCGCCCGGCAGTGTCCAGATGCCGCCAGGCGATGAGCTGCTGGAAAGGTGATTTGCGCCTGGCTGGCGCTGGCACTGGAAGAAGGTGTCGCCTGGCGGTGTCTTTGTGGCGCCAGGCGATTACTGTTTCTTCCACATTTAGTGTCTTCTTGCCTTCTTCTTGCTACTCATGATCACTAACTTGTTTGGACTTTTGGAACAAAGCTTCGCATCTACAGGAAGGACACAAAAATGGGGATTAGTGGTATATTTAGATCAATGTAACCCAAAATGTATTTATTTACAAAAGTAAGGTAAAATTGAGGATTAAGTAGATTAAAAGCTTTGGAAGAGATGATTTTGCTAATAAAATATAGTTTGGATAATGGTAAAAATTAACATTATCAGTTGTAGCAATGCAATTAAGAGTAGTGGTAATAGTGGTTCGAAATACAGATATTGTCTTGCTTTAACCCTTTTAATATCTTTTGTGCTGCAGATTGCAAGGATTTTCCTATTTATATTCTTTTTTATCCACATGTGGACCCATTTTGATGAGGCAAGCGTTTTCTCTGTGATTCCCCATCAAACATAACTTCACAATTTCCCTTTGATTATCATTAAGGAAATAAAAATCAAACGTTTTGCTCCTTAATTTCAGGTCAAAGAGATCTTCCCATTGGGGTTTTACACCTTGCTTGTGGTGCCTCCTGTGTTGACGATTATGAATTTGTTTTGGTTCTGGAAGATCGCCAAGGGTTTGGTTAAAACTCTTTCAAAAGCAAAACATAGCGAGTGAGCCTACTAAATGTCCATTGAATTAATTTAGTACAGTTGTGATTAACTTTTTTTTTTCCCTCTTATCATTCTAAAAAGATTCAGTACGGTATATGCTGTATATTTGCCATTTAGAAATTGAATATATTCTTGTGATTACATACATGTATTCTGAATCAGTAAAGAAAGCAAAAGGTTAAAATTAAAACCACAAAGAAACATCATTACATGGTTTAAACATTCTGTAGCCTCTTTCATACCTTGTCGTTTACCATTATGACATTGGATTGAATACAACTCACGCTTCAGTTTCATTCCTATACTGTTTATTATCCACAAAATGTCATGAGGATATGGTAAGGCTATTGCATTAGCCTTTTTCTGGATGCCTTAACAAGTTCATTATTTCTTGGGAAGAAGACTAAGTGAAAGTTCAGTGTACTCTTAAATGCTTGCTTTACCTACTTTGAGAAATCAATTAAATCTTGTTAATATCTTTGAAAGGTGAAGATCTGAAGTACTTATCATTTCCCAGAATCATAGGGGAAAGTGCTTGTTTGGGTTTAAAGAAATTTCTCGAATTGACCAATTTGAGTGTCAGTTTTTTTTTAGATGGAACAATTTAAAAGTTTTTTTTTTCATAAAAAGAAAGTCTCTAGACTGTGTAATTTAGAAAATTCTTTTAACTTTCAAATTATATAATTGAAAAGTTTTTTTTGGCATAATTTTTTTTCAGATTACATAATTTGAAAATTATTTGTTGTATGAAAAAAAAATATTATAGATTGCATTATCAAAAAGTCATTTTTTATAATTTTTTTTAGATTATGGAATTCGAGAATATTTTTTAATTGTATAATTTAAAAGTTTTTTAATTTTTTGCATAAAAATAGTTTATGGGTTGTGAAATCTGAAAGTTATTGTTGAGGCTCAAAATACAACCAGAAAAAACAAAAATTGTATATATTAAGGGTGCTTTTGTCTTTTACATGAAGTTGCAGCAAGAAACCATGGGAGTGCAGGATGAAAGACCCCACGTTAAGTTTGAAGGGGCAATGATCTTTTCTGTCTTTTTAAAATATATATATATATATATATATATATATATATAATCGGTCTTTGAATATTAGTAAATAAATAAAGATGTTTTTATAGGTAATTTCTGTTTTTTACATTTGTTTTTTATTTATTTAAATTGACTAAATTGAAAGTCTCATAAGCTTTCAAAAATCAAATTGATCTTTCTATTCATGTTTGAAACAGTCCAAACAGAGTCAGTGTCAATTTGTAACGGAGTTAAATAAAACACGGATAGAAAGAATATGAACAAAAAGAAGCATTAAAATGAAATCCAACGTCTCAACATTTTTTAGATAATTTTTTTATTTAGAAATCTTTGGATGTGGATTTGCTTTCCGACCACAACCAAATTCTTTATTTGTCTCGCATGTGGCTTTGGTTGTTGATAATTTAACTTTAGTCGGTAAAGAAGAAACCACTCTTTTTTGGAGTGTTTCAAGATATTTATGAAAATTAAATTATTTTAGTAATATGTATCATTAATTATTTATCATTGTTATAATAAGTTATATTCATATCAGTTTTCTTTATAAATTTACTGAAAATTAAGCTTTCAGAAAAAAAATAAATCCTTTGGATCTAATGTAACAAAAGTATGGCTTTAACATATGAATAGAAATATATCTTAAATTGAAAGGAAGTAAAACTGTTAGAAAACTAATCATTAATTACAGATTTTCTTCATATTCATAACAACTCATGTTTTATAATTTTCTTAATAAACTTCTGATTATGTTCTGAAAATATAACTTAATATACAACATGCTTTTGTAAAAAAGAAAAAACTGGAAATGAAGAAAAAAAAGTCCCAAAATACAAGACTTTGTATACGAGTTATTGCAATAATATTTCCACGAGTAAATTAATATGAAACTTATTTATTATTTGTTAAAAAATATTTTACATTGTTAATTGTAAATTAACATATTTAAATTTAATTTTGATATCAATTCAATTTTGTAATATTTATTTATTTAAACATTACCATTAAAAAATTGTATGAAATTAATATTAATAAGAAGATGTAAACATGATCTGAATCTGACAACTGTTTCTGCGGTCCCCCTGTACAAAATTAAAACATGGGTCCACGTTCCTTGTTGTATCCATGTTTCAACTTTTCTTAATGCATGCATACCTAAATTCAATTTTAGTATCTAGGAATTAGTACTTTAATTATGCAATAATTTCTTTTTTTTTAATTTATTAATTTAAATTTTAAACGTTAAACTAACTTGGAATATGCACAATTATTTGGTAGAATTAAATTTTCTATTTAAGATAATATTAAAATAGTTTAATTAACTAAATGTAAGAAATAATTATAATGAAACTGAAATTGGACTAAAATTTTGACTTTCTAAAATAGGATACTAAATATTTTTATTTGAAATAAAAGTTTAAAATTGAAATTTGAACAAACCTGAAGTTATATCTAGGCATGTATAATAAATATAATAAAAAATGGTTATATTTTTGCATTTAATTCTGATATATTTCAGATATAAATATAACTATTTGATACATAAATTAATTAGAAACCGAGGACTGAGGACCACTTGTGTTATACAAAAGTTGAATTTGTTACATATTTGACTTCAGAGTCCTTCGCCATAAGTAGTTTGTGGAAGGAATTCCATCACATTCAGCTCTTTCCTGAAAAGTCTGTATCTGCTGACACAATTTCAATGGAGGTTTAAATTATTTTATTGGACAATGATAATAAAATTTTCATTTTTTTCATTCGATCCTTATGAGATAATGTAATGTAAATTATTGATTAATGTATTATTAATATTTTATTTAAAGAAAATAAATAATTCACAATAAATTTTATTATCTTTTTATTTAAAAGAATCAACTACTCACGTTATATTATATTATAAAATAAAAGATAAAAATTAAAAAATATGAATTATAGTATAATTTTTTTTTATACTACTGGAAAAACATTCATTTTTTAATATATGTTAAATTTTGCCTTATGATAATAATAAGATATATAAAATTTATCATTTTAGTTATTATTAAAATAAAAATATTACTGAATTTTAAAAAAATGGTTAATAAAATAATTTATATTAATAAATATAAAATCAATAATGAAATATATAAACTAAAAAGCAGTTACTAAGCGGTTATGAAAACAATCCTCTTATAGATAGCTCACATTTTCTAATTTTCTAGAAGCAGCTAAATTTGGCGATGTTTTAAAAATTTGGTTTACGCAAAATAAGTTTAAAACATATTAAAAAGTAGAAAAAAAAAATTCTGATTATTAATCTACCTAACATATAAATTAACAAATAAGATCGCGCAGTTTATTGCGGGTTAGATGCTGCAAACAAAGGCATCTTATTATACAAAACAACTAAATTTCCAACATCAAATTTTGTTAAAATGAATTAAAATATTATTTGTTTTAAAATTGAAAACTCCGTTACTGTTTTCTAAATTGTGTTTTATCTCAACTTCTAAATTTTTTAAAATAATTAAATATGCCGAATCATGCATTTATTATTTAGAATAGATAATTCTAATAAATAACACATTATATGGTTATATGCTGACAAAAAATATACAAGAATCAATCATTAGAATTATCCAAAATATACTAAAAAAATACTTAAGGCACAACACAATATCATAAACACAAACTTAGACGTAAAACAAATTGTTTAAGAAAAGATTGTTCACAGAGTAAAGAATTACAAATAAAACAGCACTTTAAAAGAAGCTCAACTTAGAAGAAGATTCAACGTACCTAACTAAACTGTAGCATTTCCATCATCACGGCGGCCATTAGAGGTTTCTACATCTGCTCACACCAATTTTGGTGATTATCGTTAAATGGAAAACCAAACAAGAAACACACACAAATAAAAGAGTAAGCTAAAGAAAATAATTTTTAACATATAATTGAGCAAGCAGATTATAAACCAATGAATCAGTAAGCATAATGCATGTAATGACAAACAATTAAGACCCTCTAACTCAATTATCCGGATACATGTAATGGGATCGGATTCACTGATTGCTTGCACTTATAGTGGTCTCTACTATTTTGTCATTGCCAATGAATTTCATTCTACCACACACAAGGTTAGTTTATGATCATCTAAGACTATTATCCTGCTAGAAACTAGGACCTCTTGCTATTCTCACCACTTGAAACAATATACTCTATGTGAGTCTTGACTGATTTAATAGAGTTTCAAGATGCAACATTGCTTGAATCCTTATTCCATTACATACACTATAATACCACCATGAAGTCTCCGAAAGAGACTCATGGAATTTCGTCTAGCTCATACCATATATATATATACTTATTCTCACACATCCATATCATTTCATACAAAGCACAACAACTTCTGTTCATAAAATCCCATAATACATGCATAGTTGTGTACTTCATGATTTCTAAAGATATATAAAATCAAACAAAATTATTTAACTTTTTCATAAAATAAAAAAAAATAATATAGAAAAAAACCTGGACGAGATTCCCTCTAACATCTTTTGTATGCAATAATGGATCGTAAAATCTTCCCGCTATGTAATTTTTAAGGATCGGGAGAAATAATGGATAATTTGGATGAATTTAAAATTGAAATTTATGTTATTTCTTTTAAAATATTTGAGCTGATGATTGGATTAATTTGGAAATAAATTTATAAGTTTGTAAAAATTGACAAATGGATGGAAATAATATTTAATAAATTAAAATATAAGATTATTGTTATCTTTATAATAAAATAATATATTATTTTTAATAATAATTAATAATTATTATTTTAATTAATATTATTATTTATTATATTTAATGATTATTACTAATATTATTATTAATGGTTATAAGTGTTAAATGTGAATATATTATTTGACAAGATTATAATTAAATTATTATTTGTATTAAAACATAATTACTAAATTCCAAGGAATGGATTTCCTTATTTGTAATGCTTATCCTTTTTTGATTTCCAACAAGAAGATGCATTCACATATTATGAATACGAATAAAGTGTAATACATGATTGTATTTTTACCTCTATCATTTCCAAATCTCGTCAATTAAAGAGAGATATGAAAGTCTTTGCATACAAATAATCATCTCTCATTCCATTTTCATCCTTAAATACGTTGTCTAACCCCAAAAATCTCGATGGAATCATTTCAAATATTTTAAATTCTTATAATATAAATTTATTGAAATTAATTAACAAAAATTATGAATTAAAAAAAAATTAAAATCGTACAAGTCATATCATTATCAGACAATCTTTTGAAATCCGCAAGAGTTTGTAACTATTCCGAAACCTCATTCCAATTAGTTCTCTGAAAAAGCATAAAAGAAAATAACACTTTTGTCATATAAATAGAAGCAGGTAACATTTAAACTCAACCGTCAGATTAATCTGACTTCTACATCTGTAAGGTCACGCAATGGACACAACACAGAGACATTGAAGTCCAACAAGTGAGAAGCGAGTTTATGGCGTGTTGTGTTCGTGAATGTCAATCCTAATTCCTGGGACCCACACTCGCTCTCTGACTCATCAACCCTATCCTTCCGCCTTTCGCCGTTAATAACCGTTACTCAAAGTTGTTGATAACGACGTCGATTCACATCTACCATCTACCGAGTATTTGTAAGTAGTAAATCGGTCGACATCCACTTTCTCTTCTGCTATTTCTCTTACCTTCTCCGATTCTCACCTTGTCTTTCCTTCCTCTCTTAAGGTAATATTTTTTTGTTTGATGAAAGTTGCCAGATGCACACACAAAGATTCTTTTTCTCTTTCTTCGGATTTTTTATTAAAGTATACTTGTTTGTCAGTCCTTTTATGGAAGTTGCTACTTTTGAGCACCGGTTTTAGTGACCAATATGTTTTGAATGTTTCAGATGAGAAGGGAGATGAGGGTTGTTGATTTGTCACGGTGGTGACTTTACTGGGCAGTGTCGATTTTTTGTGATGCTGGTGTTTTTCTCATAAATTTTGGATTTTTTTAATTATCTGGGTTCTGAAAAAATGTGGGGTAGGTGGCGGTGGTGTGCTGGTGGGGGTTTTCTGAGGCAAAGGGTATCTGCAATTGGTAGTGTTAGTAATGGATATAGGGAAAAGCTTCATCCTTTTGATCCTCCTTTGTTGGGTTTGAGGGGTGGTGGAAGAAGTGGTGGTGGTGGTGGTGGGATGACACCTTTATCTTTTCTGTTGAATCAAATAAAGAGGGGTGTGTCAACTTCAACTGGGGGTGGTGGTGTCAGCAATGGTAATGAAAGAGAAGATTTTATATCATTCTCTGAAGCCAAGAAGCTTATGAGATTGGTGAATGTGGAGTCCCTCAAGATGAAGCTTGGTATGGAAGGGAAGGAAGTTATTTGCTACTCTGAGCTTCTTGAGGCCTGTGAGAGCATGGGGATTGCCAGAAGTCCTGAGGAGGCTGCAGCTTTTGCTAGGGTTCTTGATGAGGCTGGGGTTGTTCTCCTCTTCCGGGACAAAGTGTATTTGCATCCTGATAAGGTGAGATGTTATGATTGATTTGAATTGCTTGTGTTTATGCTGGGATAAGAGCATAATTTGTGCTTGTGGGACATATGAAAAGCATGTCCGGATCTAAGTATATAACAGAATATCTACTCACCGTAGGAGCAATAATGTCAATTTTTACCTTTTTTTTCCTGCTTTTTAGTGTGTGAGGGTCCTCCCTGACCTACACATTTCTTTTCACGGGGAAATATTATATGTAATTTGTAAAGAATTTTTTTTGAATGGATTGTGACTTGTGTAGCATCCATCCTTCTGTCCTGTGTGGGTTTTTGTTAGTGAATCTTCAGTTTATCCTGCATGTCTGGCACTCTTCGAATTCAATTCAACCTAAAGTAGTTTCATGATTCAACCTTTGGCTTAACTCCATGGTGATGATGGTGATTTTTTTTTCATCTATCAATTAATGATTCAAATATAAATTCTCTTAGTTTTATGTTTTATGGTGTCTGCTCTCTCTCTCATTGTAGCTTTATGTAGTGGAGCTGATGAAGTCTAATCCAGTTACAGTTTATTTTCTGAAATAGAGAGAACAAACTGAGTTTAGAAACTTTAAGAACATTGGCTTTCAAGAACTCTATAGCTCCAAATTGTTTCATTGTATCCTCTCAATGACAACGATTTAGATCGAACCTCTCTTTTCATTATGCTTGTCCTATCCAGATAATGATATCTAGAGTCTGGAATCTTGTTTTCATGTCCTGCTGTATAGAGGTCTAATAAATTATAATGGATTCTTCAAGTGCAAAATCTTAATATTTTAGTTTAATATTCTATGTGCTAGTTATGCAAAAAGGTTCCAACTTAGAACAACTTTACTGGTTTAAGACTGATGCATTCACTAATGAAACATAACAAGGAGTAGTGTCCATGAGAACTTCAAATATGGTTACGTATTATAGCTAATTAGTTGTGTTTCAAGCTATTTGTCATAGATTATCATGCCTAAACCTGTTTCAATGAAGGATTACTCTTTTCAGTTGAACTGGCTACTATGCATCAAACTAAAACCAGTAGAAAATAATTTTTGTGACTCCTTCAGTTCTCTATTATGTTTTTTGTCTGATACAAGATGTTTGTGGAATCCTAGTTTATCTGATCTACCAACTCAATTCTGTCATGATGTGGAAAGTTTTCTCAATTTACTGATTATGTTTGTGTTGTATGGCAATATTGTGTGTTTAAGGTGGTGGATCTGGTTCGCAGAGCCGTTCCACTGGCACTGACTGCTGAGAACGATCCTATAAGGGAGGAGTTTAAGATCCTGCAAGAAAAGAAAGAGGAAATTGATGTGTTGGCACATAAGCATGTGCGACGCATCCTGTGGTCTGGACTAGGATTTGGCCTAGTGACAGTGAGCCTCTTCTTCAGACTAACATTCTGGGAATTTTCATGGGATGTAATGGAGCCAATTGCATTTTTTACCACAACCACAGGGTTGGTCATAGGCTATGCATACTTTTTGTTCACTTCAAGAGACCCTACTTACCAAGACTTGATGAAGAGGCTTTTTCTTTCAAGGCAGAAGAAGCTTTTCAAGAGCCATAGTTTTGACATTCAGAGATTCAAGGAACTCCAGTGCAAGTGCAAAACACCTTTACATGCTAGTACCAATTTAAAAAATCGCATAGGGGTGGAACTGGATCTTGAAGATGCTTTACATAGTAGAGATTAACATTTTCAGGAGGATTTGCCATTCTTTATACTATAGTTAACTTTGTTCCCTTTGTTTTAGTGTTGGAGGGGAGAGATTAAACTAACTATAGTTTTGGCTTCTTATTTGCCTCATTTTCGTACCAATGCATGAAGATTATGTTCTATTCCATCTGTTGATTGCTCGTTAATTCTGAGAGTACCAGTCATGCGTTTTTTGTTTCCGTGGTTCTGTTAACTGTTGGGATAAATATATCTCAAATGGTCTGAAGTAAATAAAGTTCACTAGTTAAAAAATTCGTGGTAAAAGATGTCCAATTTTTTTAAACTTGATTTTTTGTTTTCTAAACGTTAAAATAGAGAAAATCCTAAAAATATTTTAAAATTTCATACAAGTAAGAAAACACATAATCCACTTTTTTCTTATTTTATTTTTAAAGTGTCAATGCTGCATCTTTAAATTTATTAATTTGAGAGATCAAATCACATTGAGAACTAAAAGATGCATCTTTAAATTTATTAAATTGAGAGATCAAATCACATTAAGAACTAAAAGATCTAAAAGATGTCAAAATTTATTGTTTGAGTTATATATTTAAATAAAGACTTACAAAATGAAGTGAAGGTCATTTTATAAACCTTTACGAAGTCACATAAACTAATGATACATCAATTTCTATTATGTTTTTCTATTATGTTTGTTATTCATCCAATGAAATAATTATTAGAGATGTCAAAATGGGTTTCAACCCGTGAGTCAATCTGGTTCACCACGGGTTCGAATCGGGTTGGGTTGAAAAAAATTCAACTTTTTCAAAAGTGGGTTGAACTCAACCCGGCTCACTTAACTCATGAGTTAAACGGGTTCGAGTCGGATTGAAGGTGGGTTGGCCCACTTAACCCACCATTTTTTTTTAAATTTTTTTTAAATTTTTTTAATAATTATTTACTACTTCTATTATATTTGCTCACAATTTCATATTTTTAAATGCTAGAATGTTGTTTAATTATATTTGAATAGCTTAAATGTTTAATTAATTTGATTGTCAAGTTATATATATGTTGATACTTTAATTTTTAACTATAATTTTTATAGTAAATTATTCAAGTAACCGTCTTACAAACAATTTTTTTCTAAATTAGCATGAAAAAAATGTATAATTTTTTTATTTATATTTTGTTAAATAGTATGACAGAAAATTTGTAATATTAGCCATGCTTTCTTAGACTAATAGATACTTTCTTGGAAATAATTCTTCATATATTGGTGGTGAACATGATCAAAACATTGATTCTTGATTTTACTATGATTGTCATCACATGGGTTACTTAAAAATTTATTTAAATATTTGAATACTAAAAAAAAAATTAGATGGGTTGGTGAACCAACCCACTTAACCCACCAACCCGTGATAGATTGAACCGGATTACAAAATTTCTGACTTACCAGAAAGTGAGCCAGGTTAGGTTCACTCATTTTCAACCCGACTCGTGGTGAGCCAACTCGTGTGAGCTGGATTGACTCACTTTGACATATCTAGGAATTATGAAACCAAGACTTAATAAGAATAACTACAAAATTGTTAGATATGGGATCAAATACGAAATCTACGAGCAATAAAACGAAAAAAAGCAATAAAACAAAAAAGAGAGGAAAAAAGGTATTTACCCTAAAACACATGGAATTGTTACGAAATGACTAGTATGTTCATTACTCAAAGCAGCTAATATTGTATAGTGAAAATGCAAAAGACTACAAAGAAATAGCTTTTCACAAGCGTGATCTATAAAACATGATGCATAAACTGTTACAAAACCCTATACACGTTCCCTTTCCTATATATTAAAAAGTCACACTCTAGGCAATTTAGCAGTTCAACCACAGAATCTTCACTGGATCCGTTGAAGTGTTCCAAAATATTGTTCAACGTAGCCTGAAACCAATAAACAACACATTTTCCGACAATTATAATTACAAAGCAAAGCGCGGGCGCACGCGCGCGCATATATATATATATATATATATATATATATATATATAAAGTCGTCAGAAACATAAACAAGTCTCCACTTACCCCTTCATCAAGGTTGTTCATCCACTCTACAACAGAACTCACTGTAGCCTCCAATCTAGTTGAGTTTACTTCCTTCGTTTCACTGACCTTTTGTCGTTTTCTTGTGAATTCCCCTTCACTAGCATTTAAAAGCTTATGTTCCTCAGAACTGTTGACAGGTAAAGAAGGTACCTCATCCATTTCTAAGTCACGTTGTTCAGCGAAACTTTTTACCGAAATGTCATCTTCACATTGCCTGTCAGGACATGTTTCTAAAGTACAGTCTGACAAATTTGAGGCATTGTGTGTAAGTTCATCTTTCCCGGTCTGGTTACTTCCAGACTGATTTGTTTCCAAGGATATACCACAGTTTCGCATTGACAAATAAGTCTTGATGTGCTGATAACTTATCTGCACCACAAAAATTATTCAATCTCAAATTCAATGAAGCCATAAGCAGTTCTTACCTACAAGTTCGAATAATTTTCAGGAAATAAAAACAAGTAAACCTAAAATCATGAAGTTGTCGCCATAGAAGATAAAGCAGTAGAATGAAATATATTGGACCATATTATTTGTATAAATAACAAGATGTACTCAAATCATGAAGGTAGGAAATCTGAACTCACATCTTCTGGCAATTCATTTTTTATAGGCTTCAGCTTGTCTGTAGATCCAACTTTTGAAATGGCACCCTGAATTTCTGACATGATCTCTTGTGTCAGTCCTATCATCTTGCTGAATCTAACCCAATCAAATGGTAATCCTTCTTGGGCAGCTTCCAGCAGATATTCAGCAACAGTTTGTTCTTTTATAGGAGCCGATCTAACTTCTAAGTTCTGATATTACGAAGAGAGGATTCAGTAGAGAAAGTAGTTACACAGTGAAACATGTGGGCATTGATTTAGCAACAACAGACTAATATGACATACACCAATGTAATGAAGTTATACAATGAAATTGTGGAGCAAAGATCTTTATTAATAACAGCAGATTTGAATGACATACAGCAATATCATGAACAGAAAGACCATCTTCATGCCACATTTTCCATGCTTCAAACTTTGCTGATGTCAACTTCTTGGATTTGTTGGTTAGTGGAGACACTTTCTTTACTTCATTAGTTTGCAAACTAGCCATTGGGACCCTTTCTTCCCCGTCCAATGATAGGTTTAGTCCTTGTGACAGTTTCCGAATAACTTGAAGAAAATGATCTCCATATTTCGTCACTAGGTGCTGAACAATGTTGTTTGAAATTAGTATTTCAAATGACAGAAAGACAGAAGGTATAAAATAAAAATGACTTCAGTTATCTAAGACATGTTTACAGGACAAACAAATTTCACAAGGCAGCATGGTCTGATATGTGATTGCTCATTCAGAGGATTAACTAGTTCACACTGCATGCATCAATAATTTCTCCCCCTATTTGGAAATCTAGTAAGTCATTTCATATTATTTCAATAAACCTTCGCAACTGGGAGATTTCTTCATAAAGTAATTGCTGCCAAGAATGTTATATTAACTAAGCTGAACTGAAATGAATAAAAAATTTGTTTACTAAAGCCATTTTGATGAGTTTTGACAACTTCCTGTTTTTTCTTCATGAACCATTTGGTCTGGTCCCGTTTCCAGACATGTTGAAAACATTGAAGGCATACCTGATTTACACCATTAATGTTTGCTAGTCTTGCTTTTGTAGATGGTCTTGTCAATGCAATTTTCCTGATCGTTTGATCGCCACATATAGCATATCTACAAAGACAGTATAACAGTTTTGTGATGAAACCATGGATAAAAGAAACTAAGAATTAATATCCTTCACAAACTGTTAAAAGTTAAAAACTATACGGAGCTGTTCCAACACTTCTTGCAAGCTCTAATCTTTCTTCCAAAAGCATTTGGTGGAGCTTTCTCTCAGCCTGAGTGGAGAAGTACAGCACATAGATTTAGAGTTAATATAATGTCACTTATAAACAAAAACTGTAAGCAATTTTTACCTTTTTATGAATAAATGGCTTATTTATACATATAATTATCAACCACTTATTCAAAAAGCTTCACTGATGATTAGAAAAAAGGAAAAAGAAAAAAGATGTTGGATAAAGATAAAACCACTTAATTGCCAACCTCTGAAAAACCATCTAATTCTGAAGTGGATAAAGCTTTGAATTCGTCTTGTGTGTTTCCATTATCTTCTTCTCCAAGCATGTCCGCAGTCAATGTCAAAACTAAAGGAGGTTGATAATCTGGTCTTGAAGAGGCCAAAAACTGCTCTCCTTTTGAACTGACACTGGTTCATGAAGAACAAATGTTAGGTCTAATTATAGCTTCAGTTGTGAAACACGCTAAAACACTAAAACTCAAAGGTTCCATAATAGATGTCTTTTTACATTTTTAGGTCCCAATGATAAAAAATTATGACAGAAGTATGATGCCCAATTAGAGAAGTCCGGCTCTATTAACAGTCTGGGTGATGAGGTGGATAAGGGAAACATATAATTAGTAGTAGTTAACGGGAAGGATAAACCGGGAGTTGGAAGGGGATAGAACAGTATTTGTAATGTTATCGAGTGCAAGAGGGCAGAACTCCAGAAATCCCAGTGATACTTATCTATAAACTTTTCCTCCTTGAGGAATCATTATTTTCCACGAAGGTATCCGAGCAAGAATTATTCTTTCATCCTACATTTGGGTAACAGACTTGTGGCATAAAAGGACTTCAAATAACTACTGCAATCTACCAAATAAATTGAAGAATCTACCTTATAGTTCTGTATACGTCACTAACAGTCTCCTTCAGATAACCTGTAGAACAATAGGAGTTTATTAAAAATCGCATCTAGCAATTTCTTCCAATAGAATTTACTGTGTAATATAAAAGATTGTCATTTTTAGATGTAGATTGTGAATAGTATAATATGTAAAATATACTTAAGGAAGAAATAGACTTACCAGTATCAAATAAATAGCATGAGATGTATGAACAATAATTATGTTTGAAAACAGAAAAAAAATGCCAATTATTTTTCAAATGTAATTTTTTCTTTTCATGGACGTATAGTGATATTGCTACTACGTCAAAAAGCTCCAGTTCAACAAAAATGGAAGTAGGAAAAAAGAAAAATAAAGGGGTCACTTGCCATTCTTCAATGTAACATATTCACTTAGATAATCAAAGAGAAAAAGGCAGACTTTCATCCATGGTCATACCCAAGACTTAGAAAATGAATACAAGGGACAGCAAAGAAGGCAACAGAAACCGGAAAATTGTGATTTCATTTTCAAAAACAATGAAATTCTTTATAAACCAAGTAATTTACAATGTTAAAACTGCCTTCTAATGATTGAAATTACCCAAAATGACGGCAGTCAACTTAAACAGAGCGACAGAAAATGCTTTGCTCTACATAATTCAAACTACCCTGAACTGAGAATGTCAATCCACAGAACTGTTTGAACATAACTCATGATTGTGTAACTAGGTAAATTATTTCCACTCAATACCTTGAGAAATCAATTGATGCCCAAGTGATTTCCACCAATTTGCTGGATAATTTTTCCCCAGCCCATGAAGTGGAAGCTTATCAAACTGAACCTCAAGAATTTTCTTGGCCTACAAGTTACAAGCTAATACAACTATCAACAATTTGAACGACTAAATAAATTTAAAGGCAACAGTACAGGCTAAGGATGAATGAAAACAAAAAGATACTAATGCTTTTAAAGTATACCAAGTAGAGGGTATTCTTAAAGCAGTGTGCAGCAGTATCTACAGACAGCAAAAAGAAGGTACCAAATTGCTAGATTCAAAATCATTTTGTGGGTACTCGAGGATTTGAATATGCTTGTCTACCATGTAACATCAGACTCTATATGCACTAAGGCTTCAATGTTTATCGTTATTGTTAGAAGTGGGTTTTAAGCCTAACTCAACCCCACAAAATCGACGGCTTGTAAAGTGAGGTTTGCACCTTACTTATATACTATGAAATTGTTTTATCTCTAGTCGATGTGGGACTTCTAACACACCCCCTCACGCCGAGGTATATACATCTCGTGTGTGGGACTAGAAATTAATGGGTGGTCTGTTAGCGACCCGATAGCTGGTGGAACAGAATGTCCAAGAAATCTCGCTAGGATAGGCTTTTTTTTCTTTTAAGCAATGGCTCTAATACTATGTTAGAAGTAGACTTTAAGCCTAACTCAACCTCACAAAACCGAATTTTAAGATCAGGTTTGCACCTCACTTATATACTATGAAATTGCATTATCTCTAGTCGATGTGGGACTTCCAACAGTTATGAATGAGAGGAAACAGGATTTATAGGTTTCTTAAAAGCCACCTCGTCATCATGAACTAAAGGAGCTTTTTGTGCAGTTGAATAACTGGAATGTTCCTTTTGAACAATTTTAGGATAATATAAATGAAGTAATGTGAGTTGTTAGTTTGAAATATCCAAATTTAGTGTAATAAATTTCCATCAGCGGATGGAAGATAAATTGGTGCTTTCTCTTTCTTTTCTTCTTTGTGCAACTGTAAAGTTCATGGTTTTTAATCATTGTGACAGAATCATTACTTGAGTACTCTTTTCAATTTTGTATTCTGTAGAACAAAACTTACCATCCTTAGACTTATGATCACACAAAATTTCCAAATTGTCTCCTGTCAAGTTCTCAATTAAGGCTTCATAATTGGTCGCCCCACTTTTGCATTTTTTTTCCTTCTATTTTTATCAAGAATGCAGCATATGATTGGTACAGGTTGTAGTGCTAACCTAAAGCATAGCAATCCAATAGCATTCTTTCAATTTTATTAAAGAAAAAGGCTTCAAAATTACATTTACAGCTTCATTATTAAAATTTACACGCAACTTCGATCTCTTTGTAGAAGTTCAATTATTTCCCTGAAACACCTAATTGATAGTAGTAGATAGACAGTTAGATACACTTATGCTTGAAAAGGGCTAAAGAAAATAAGGGACAGCTATCAACAAAGGCTGAAAAAGGTAAACAACCTATAGATATTACGATAAAACTATAAGACTCAATTTATTGTAAATAATAAGTGATACTATTAACCAAAGAAAAAAATATTGTTAATCAAAACACAAGGATAACAATGACAGAAGAAAAAAAAGGGAGTACATGTGTACATGATTAAATAAAGGAATAAGAAACTAATGCCACCAAACAAGAACTCAAAAAGTGAATGAATTCTCTAAAACTGAAATGAAAACAGTTCCTAGCTTTAATTTTGAACATCTTACTCGAGACCCGCGCAGGACATCAATAGGCATATTAAGACCCCATCTACCGTTGCATGAATGAATGCAAGCCATTAGAAGAAATGCTTCCCTTGACATGTCTCGCTCCTTCTTTGAGACTTTGCAATTATCACAGTTCCCTACAAAGCACGTATAAAAGAAATAGAAATTGGAGTAAACTAAATAAGAAAAGGTTAGTTTCAGCCAAGATAAAGATAGTTATTGGTTTTGTCAACTTGTCCAGTTAACTGATTTATTTTGTAAGTCCCTTAGAGAGCCTAAATTTAACCTTATTTAGCAAGCTTGGGAGCATATGACACACATGATCCACCTTGACGGGGGTATTAGGATTAAATACACTATTCTCGATTCCCCTAATTATATAAAGTCAATGAAGTAACAATGACAAGCTATTAAGTTTGTGCTCTAACTCTACAAGGACAACAATGAAGCATCTAAGTAAAAGACAAACCGCATCTATCAGCTGAAACTTTTTCCCCAAAGTATTCAAGCAAAAACTTTCTTCTGCATGTTGTCAGCACACAATAGCGTTCAGCAGCAAGCAATGACTCCATAATAGCTTTTCTTTGTTTTTCCTGGTACATTGGAGACTTAAATATTAGGTAGGAGAATGGGGATAACTTATATGGAGACAATATGCAAGAAGTAAGCAGCTTCAATGCTCATTCAACTACAAATAATTCCTTAGCCAAACTTTTTCAGATAAATATTAAAACGCATACTGATTTTACATCTCCACAGTAAAAGTCGCCCTTTGCAAAGTCACTTCTTGTGTAGTAAAGCCAACAAACAGAAGCTATACCATCTCTACCACATCGTCCACTTTCCTGGTAGTAGGATTCTAGACTTTTAGGGCAACCATAGTGAATCACTTGTCTAATGTTAGGTTTATCTATGCCCATGCCAAAGGCAATGGTGGCCACCATGACTTGCAGTTCATCTCTAACAAATAATCTGTGAATAAATTAGAACACAGTTTAGTTAGGTTCAAAACATTGAAGCATCTTCAAAAATTAGAGAACAGGAGGGAGGTAAGGAGTATGCTCCACCTTTCATAGTGATCAGAGACGAAATTTTATTTCATGTTCTAAAATAAGAAAGAACATTCACCTATGAGACTCCTCTCGAGCTTTTCCATTCATTTGGCCATGGTACATTCCTGCCGCAATGCCTGCTTCTGTAAATGACTTGAATACCTATTTAAAACAATAAATATCAGGATATAAACTTTAAAAAGGCTGCAGACGAACAGAATTTAGACAACAAAAGTGCAAACAAGAGTTCAGTAGGTAAAACAGAAAGATAGACTATCAGTTTTTGACAAACCATCATGATAAGTAACCAGACATAGTGAAAGGTCATGAAGAAACTATACTCGAAGGATATATATATGTATTATGTTTGTATATATTTTTATTTATTTCCCATATCTAAGAAGGCATACTTGGTGTTAGCATGAGTTTTGCAATTCTTTCCTATTACATAATTTGTTGAAAGTTCTCAAATTTGTCTTGAATCATGAATGAATATCCCAAATAGTACAATACAGCACCACCTTAATTATTGTGTGTAATAACTAAAAAATCTTAATGAGTCATCAAGCAATCAGTCCCTTCGACATAGTTTACTAAGCGTTCTGAGTCGTGTAAAATCTTCCATTATCCTTCATCAAAGAACAAGATAGAAAACTAGTTTGGGATTCATTTCTAGCACATCACCTGCTCTACATCTTTGATTGTTGTGCAATAAATTATAGTTGAACCACCAGTAGCAACTTCTTTTGAAATTTCCCGCACAAGCTCATCAATAAAAGATTGTCCACGGTTCAATTGTTTGACACCATAGAAAAGATTTGTGCGATCAAATGAACCAATCGTAACATAAGGGTTATCCATCTTCAGGGAACTGATGATGTCAAATCGAACCCTGCAAATAAAGCACACAAATTAACATGACTGTATGTTTTTCTTTAATCTAAATAAAGCTACAGTATGCTATCAATTAATCGAACCATGAAGTACGACAATGCAACAGAAAGAAGTGTAACATAAATTAATTAATTAATTTACGAAGTAGAAATATCAATTAATTTTAATCCAATCCTAAAGCAATGCTCATTATAGCGTTCAATGCAGGTAAGAAAATTCTTTCCTCATGATGAGAAGATGTTCTAAAATGGAAAAGAAAAAAGAGAAAGAAACCACCAGAAGTACACAGTATGAAAAACACCGTCAGAATAGTTGTACCAGTAAAGATTTAAATCAAAGAAGAAATATCTTATACGATCTTCAGCAGCCCTCCCCTATACATCTGATGTCAACAGAAACAAGTTTGGATTCTGTAGAGGTGGTTTAATCACTCCAGAACCTGGTAATTTATTTTTGCCACAAACAGCACTATTTTAAAAATTTAAGAAACCTAATAGTCTTCTTGCAGAACTAGATCAAAACATAGAACAATATGTGATGTTTACTAACAAAAGTCCTCTATCTCTGGAAATCTATAAATTGGATAACAGAATACTAGATCAGAGAGGAAGATTCGAATCAATGCTGTAGAACAGAAGCACTACTTCCAACCCCAATACATTCAAGTCCTGGCTCTCCTTCCCTCCCATATTGCCCCTAATCAACTTCATAAATAGATTTCAGTACCTCGAGATTAGTTTCAATTCCCCTGATTATCAGTTTAAGATTATTTTGACGACATAATAAAATACTAAAAAAGAATTAGTTTCTGGTTAGTCTTTATAGGTCAAACTACCTTCATTTTATAATTCTATCATTCACCAACATTTACCCTTCTTGCTGTATTTGTGGAAAGGGAAAGGGAACATGAGAGAGAAATAGACAAATAGACAGGCAGACAAAAGGCTGAAATGGACTGAAATTTTAATCCAACACAAGCAAAGCATGGAGATAAAGTTCATGTAAAAGTAAGAAACCATGATCCGACTTGCAACTAAAAACAAATTTGTCGATGAACAATTGGTGAGCATAATAAATACAAGATAAAGAAGGCACAAAATGTGTATCAGAGACATTATAAAGTACAGCCACGATATGCTTCACCAAAAACCAAAGAAAAAGATGCTTACTTTTCAGTGGCAGTCGCAGTTAGACCAACAAAAGGAACATCAACCAAGACCTTACGTAACTTGTCTAAATGCTTGTATTCCACCCTAAAATCATGTCCCCATTCCGATATGCAATGGGCTTCATCAACAGCAAAAAGACTAATTCCAGCATTTAGTAAGTTGGACCAAAAACTACAAAAATAAGTTCAAGTGAACAGAATTAATTAGACAAGACATGGTATGGACTAAATTGACGATCTAATTTCAGAAATCAAAAAGTTAATTAACTGATAAAGTAAACTAGTCATGTAACTTCTAGAATAGCTCCACGACACTTCCATTTTTAAAAGCTATAATTTTCAGTGAAATTCACTCAAAATAAAGGCCACAATCTGCCAGCTGAATGTTAGACATGTGTTTAATCCATTACCTGGTAGGAACTGTGCATGCCTTTTCAGGAGTCATGAACAGAATGTCAAATTGACCACGTTCAGCTTTAGAGTGCACAGTGAAATCCTTCTGAGCACTTCCAAGATATTCAGCTCTAATACCTCGTTGTTTTAAAGCCATCACCTGTTTTCCATCTCTTCTTATTAGATAATCACTATTGACTGGTACAGAATGGCATTGAGAGCATAAAAAAGTAAAACAAGAAGACTCATTCAGAAGAACCAATCAATTAACCTGGTCTTGCATCAACGATATCAAAGGGCTCACAACTATCCCAGTCTTTTCAACAACCAAGGGAGGTATCTGATAGCTGTTAAGAAATAAAATAAAAGTTCACCTCTGAACTCTCCAATTTAGGCAATTAGGGCCAAGAAGAGGTAAAAAACACAGAATGAGAGAGAAAAAAAAGGGAATGATGATGCTTTACCACAAGGACTTCCCACTACCAGTAGCCATGACTACCAAACAATCCCTTCTCTCAATAATTTTCTCAATAACTTCTCTCTGGTAAGGCCGAAAATTTGAAAAACCAAAATATTTCTGAAAACAACAGTAGAAAACACATCAGCGTCCAACAATCATAAAACCCTCAAAACCTCTAACACGTCATTCACAATGCTGATGGGGCAACTCAACACCATTTCCATAGCACATTCAATTATTTATCATACAGATAAAGCACCAACAAAAAGTAAAACTTGTCTCAGTCTCACCAACGAAACTAAAAACTGGAAAGTGTGTATTGAAGTTATCTCACAAAGGATTAACGGCATTGTACAACCAATCATTTTCATCATTTATGATATGGTAAAACGAGGTTGGTAGATAAGGCGTTGATTAGGGTTACCTTGAGAACAGAGGGAACGGTCTCCATGGTGGAGAGAGGAGGAAGAGAGACCACCGTAAGGTCTCAAAGTCGGAAGCCACTAAAGTTCTGACATTGATATCGGACTAAACTGATATTACACTCCCGCCAATTCAACCGGAGACACACATGGTTTTGGGCCTGATCATCAAATGGGCTGGGCTTGATTTCATGTCATACAGGTGAGGATTTTGCTTCTTGCACTTCAATAATTACTAACTGCAATCCACACACCGCCATGTTTATGAAATAGTTGTAGGTTGTAGAATGATGAATTGAGATGGTTGAAGAAGAACAGACAGTGATGTTGACTTGATGCAATTCATAGTTTGTTTGTGTAATGTTTGCAAATTTATGATTAGGATTTGTAGGTACGAGAGGAATGAGAATTGTGATTTTGAGATTAGTAATAAAATAAATAAAAAAAGAAAAAAATAATAATAATGTAGCTTTAAGAAAATCAATTTAAACCTTCCTACAATAACAATGTATTACTCTAAAATATAAAATTATAATAACTGATAAAAAATTTATGAATCTTATTCTATTAAAATTAAGGTTAAATATGTATTTTTTTTTCCTCAAGTCTTTTGTCTCTCAAATTTTAGAAAATTTTAAAATTAGTTTTTTTTTAAATTTTATTCTAATTTAGTCAAAAATACTTGAATTTAATTTTTCTTACCAAATTTTATTCTAAATTTCACTGTAACACATGTTTAAACTGTTGCTCAACGAAATAAAGTTTTTTAACGGATAAGGTAAATACAAAAATATCGATTTCAATAAAAGTACAGAGGCACCTGAATTTGGGGAGGATTTGTCTTCATCTCGCAGGGAAGAGAAGCAGTGATTGTGTGGTTTGGTTGTTGAAGAAATCTTGCTACATGATTTGGTAATCTCTTTTATTGATTCTGAATCTTGGATTTGATTTTGGTAATCTTCACTGGTCTAATGCGATACCTGTATTTTATTGGTGGTCGTATTGGTATTTCTCAATTTTAATCCCTTGCTATTTTTGTTCAATCTCAATAGTTTTACAGGAAGCATCCATGTCATATTGTTCATTCAAACAATTGATTTGAGTAGGATAAGATCGTTATCTTATCACATCCTGAACACCAAACAGCTCCTGACAATTTTGAGAATTGATTCTTATGTGAAATTTTTAGAACAAAGTAAAATAAAATCATATTTCGAAAATCGAATTCTATTTTTATACTTTTTCTGACTTGTATTGAGGTTCATCTTCGAGAACATAAAATGAAAAAAAAAAAAAAAAAAAAAACAAAAAAATTGACCAAAGCTTGATAAGTTGATTATCTAAGAGAAGGGCATACATGAAATCGTCCAAATAGGCTGAAGAACAACAGGGAAAACTTCAAACACAACATTTTTTTCAGAACTCCTTAGACAACGTAAATGTATTTTATGAAACACTAACACAACCATCAAATTATGTTCCCTTGATGAAAACATTTTTATATAGATTTTCAGTTTGTAATCTTCATATTTTGTTTCATGGTGCCACCTAAAACTATCAAAAGGTAAATTTTTTGTATTCATCGGCCTCAATAGCCATTTCTTCAATGCTCCTCTCTCTCTTTCCTTCAATGCTCCTGTCTCTCTTTTCTTTATCCTCCTGAAGTGATTGATGGAACTGCTTCTCCTTTTCGTTTATCTGAATCATCCAATAAAGAAGAAAAATATCACAACAAAGTTACATTATCAGATCTACATGCAAAAAACAGACAAAAGTTTAAAAAGGTAAAACAAAAATTTTAATCTTACATCCTCATAAATGTCATCGTTGTTCTCATAATCACCAGCTTTCCGGGGAAGGATATGGATATGAACATGAGGCACTGATTGCCCTGCATGAGGTCCATCCTACGATTCATAAAAATGCTGATGTTAGGTTCAAGAATAGTTGAAACATAACATGCAAGTCTTAGACAATTACAAGAGACTTGGTAGAAACTAAAAAACGCATGGTTAAAGTCTTCTTCAGTTGTCTTACTTGAAGACAAAATGTAAGTGATGATGCCTTATGGTAGTTCTCTAGCTGCCTACCGAGTCTCTTAGCTATGTACCATAAATCTATAGTCTCTTCATCAGTGAGATCGGTAACACGCTTCACTTCGCGCTTAGGACAGACAAGAACATGTATTTATTGTTAAGGTAACAGGTTCAGCTTCAAATGGCTAACTAAATTGAGATTTTACTGTACAAAATTAGTTTTGAGACTAATTCTTAAGTGTGGTTCTTCTTTTGTTCTCTTCATATAGATACTGTAATCTGAAGGTATATGCAAACTATGTCATGTTGATTCCCTAATGAAACAAACTAGTTTTACAACTACATGTTTACTCTTGTATTGAAAGCTAGTAATTGTATTATCGCATGGATCTTCGAAGTCAATTAATAAATTTGTAATTATAATGAAGCATTATTTGCTAATATGGTGACTAATCATGGCCTTCCTTTAGCTGGTTTTTGCAGTGTCTCAACTAATAACCATATAAAACACAGAATTTGTTGCTAACATTCTATTAGAAAAGGATATGACCTGCAAATGGAAAACAAAAAGTCAATTAGCGAGTTAAATCTTTGGAAGTACAAATGAGTCAAAAGTGAAAGTCATTTATAAAATTAAAATTAAAATCTATTATTAACACCAGCAAGACTTCACACAGAGAAAAAAAAAGAAGATTTTTGAATCATTTGATTAATTTCAAATTTATGCAGTTCTATGATCGAAAACAAGGATTTATGCAGAAGATTTTTGTTGGTTTTCATTATTTCATATATTGGTCGTCGAAACAACAATAGAATGAAAATAAAATTGCAGTTTTATAACTATTTCAGAAAAGGAGAACATGAAAAGCTTATAAAAGTATTGTCTTAAACTAAATACGCCTAATCTCTCTTCTCTTCTATGCATGCATATAATCAAGATTTTCACAACACTACCAAACAAAATGGTTGAAAAGAAATTATTATGCCACTTTGAATATTGGAGATAGATATAAAGCATGATTCTAAGAGAATTGAAAACATAAAGGAACAGCATACCTGGCACAGAAGGACGAAGGTTGACGAAGGCAAAAGAAAGATCAGTTGTATGGAACACTGAACTGTGGTGGATCTTGTGAGGCCCAAAATCATAGTATTCAACAGCCATCTAACAAAATTGTTCACAGTAATGCATAAAGAAAAAAAGAAAATAACAAGGGATATACTTTTTAAGATTTTGGTGTATTATCTTACCTTAATTGAAGAGGCAAATGAGACAATAATCCACCCGGTTAATCTAACAGAAACATGCACAGAATGGAATACAATTGCAATTTGCTTTGAATTTATAGATGTGGAAAATCTGTGGACTAATTTTCTCCGTCAATTTCTTGTAATTTATTCTTACCTACTCCTTTATAGTCTTCCTAAAAATATTTTTAAATATGGGAATGATTAAGTCAATCAATGGTTGTTAATTGTGTGCCACCTAATCCTATAATAATAACATTTAAATTGAGACTTTACTCTTTCACAACAAGACACTTAAATATGCTTTTAGAATATGTTTAAAAAGTTTCTTTATATGTAATGTTAAGAGGAAAAAAAAGTAAAAAAATTCCGTATTTTTCTCCACAAATAAAAACCAGTTTTTTCACAAACTAAAAATAAATTTTCTAGAAAGCTATACAAATTAACCTTTTAACTTATGGAAAAAAATTAATTATTAATCATTTTTTCTCTTTTAAGAGATTATAAAAAATTTCATTTAAATTAAGTGATTTAATTTCATAATGTTCTCTTTTATGTACTATTTTGATGGATAAAACAAAGTGTTTTTGCAATACCGGTTGGACACTCTTAACTTTTTTATACTAGTTTTTATGTCGCTTCAATCTTATATTAATCCAATGTTAAGGAGTTTCAATTATCCAAACTGTTTAAGTGTACTTATAGAAGACATTCTGATGTTTAAATCAGTATGTCCGAATACTAGTTAGACACTCTTAACTTTTTGATATTAGTTTTTTTGTCGCTTCAATCTTATATTAATCCAATGCTAAGTAGTTTCAATCATTCAAACTGTTTAAGTATACTTATAGAAAACACTCTAATGTTTAAGTCAGTAATTGTCCGAATACAACTGTGTTAAATGTTGCAATCAATAAACCTAACTACCATCAATCAAATTATGGTTCAATCAGACTTTAATACTATTTAACTGATTTACACTAAACCATGTTTAAGATGGTAAACTATGTTAAATACCAACTGATCAGTCATCTTCAATGTCAGCCATCTATGTGATCAATCAGCCCACACGTACTGATTAACTACTTTTGGATGTTCGACCGACGGATCTATACTATACACAAAGGGTTGATATTGGTTTTGCAACTAAAAATAATTGAAATGTATTTAAATTCGAGTATACATAAGTGGTTCTGTGCAACTGGTTTTAGTTTAAATCCTAAGTAGTTCACCATTGACCATAACATATAAATTGGACTGAAAAGAAACTAGAATTATGTGTAAGTTAAATTTAACTCAATCTTACAGTCAACTTCTAAAACTAAAGTTGCCTCTCTTCCCCGTTTATATGTTTTCATTTATTAAAGTGATAGGTGGTTACTGTGGATCTTCATGAGAATGCATAAGGAAAAAATTAACAGTGAGAAGATTTGGGTGTCTCTCTCAACTAAAGATTTTTACTTGCTTTCTGAATGGAAACAAACATAAGTTCTTTGAACCTTTAGCTTCAACACTGCCAAGCAAAGTTGAGGTTTAAATAGAAAGAGAGACCCAAATGCTGCTATTTGAAACCAAATTGTCATCATTCCTTGAAACGTTAGTACCATGATACATGTAACAGTAAATAATAAGTCCCTCAGAAAACTAGAATTTGTGACTTGTATGGTTCAGAAAAACTCAAAGCTCTATAATCTAAATCAGCTGAATAACCTTTTCGGTGGCTCTAAGGAAGTGCATTACAATTGTCTGCACACAGAAAATCTGGTCACATGATGCACACAGAATTGATTTTCTACAGCTAGCCAACAGTTATACGAAAAGTTTTCTGTATTCATCTGCCTCTTGACTCATCTCTTCAAGGCTTCTGTCCTTTCTCTCCTTGTCTAAGTCAAGCTTTTGTTTCAATTCCTTCTCCTTTTCATCCATCTGAACCAGTGACAAACAGCAGATACAGCTCAGATAAAATAAAAATACTAAAATCAGTATCATAGCCTCAAGAAAAAATTAATAAAGCATCCTACTGCATCATATATCTCATCGTTCTTCTCAAAATCACCGCTTTTTCTAGGGATAAGATGAATATGAACATGGGGTACTGTCTGTCCTGCTTGGGGTCCATCCTGAGATACAGAAAGATAACTCAGTCATTTTTTAGAGTCACAAGTAGCATATCATCCAACAATACAGTCCGTAGAAGTAGGAAATTTTTTAAAAACATAACAAATATAGCACCATAAAATGATTTTGATAGTGTTCATCTTTCAAAACTAGCACTTCATTTTGGTCACCACTACTTTTATCTTGGTAACTAAAATCAAAATGTAAATTTCAATCGGAAAAAATCACAGCAGAACTATGGTACTCTGTCAGTTTTGTACAATTTTGAACATTAAATTGCCAGCTCAAAATCACAAAATTGAACTGTCCCTTGGTATCACTATTTAATCATCTCATTGATAGGGAAATTGTCTAACATCAAATAGTGTAGATCACAACTATTTTCAAATTTGACCGAGACAACTACGAATTATTAGACAATAAGTAACTTGGAAAGAATTGTCAAGAGAATTAGTAAAATTTACATTCTTGCCTCACATGCTAACTGACTTAGCACTTGGCATACAAGAGCCAGTAATAAAATAAATATACCAACCAAGAATCTTCATGGAAAATAACTGAAACGATAAATAAACAGTCATGCATTTCACATAAATATAGGAAAATAAGTTCTAAAACATTACCCTTTGTTTTACTACAATAATGCTAACAAATAAGAGTGTTATGTAGTACAAAATGAATTGGGAATGAAAGAGAGAAACCAGGTATAGGTAAACAACTACAAGGAAATAAGAGTAAAAACAGAAAAAGAAAAAAAAGTTAGCCTCCATCTGATTTCTAATTTGGTCAAATATAAAGGGAGAGTGTGTATTTACGTGATTGCAAATTTGTGACACAGAGTGCCCAACTAGGACAGAACAACAAATATGAACTAATAAATCCTCTTTTAGAAAAAAAAAAAATGTTTCAAAGTAAACTCATGTAAAAGAAGAAAGAATTTAATCCAAAGCAGTTACAAGATAAATTATTAAGCAAGCTGAGCATACTCCAAATGAGTCTTACTTGGATTGCCAAAGTAAGTGATGAAGCCTTGTGGTAGCTCTCAAGCTGCTTACCAACTTTCTGTGCAGTGAGCCATAAATCAGAAGTTTCATCAGCAGTGAGATCAACAAAACGCTTAACTTCACGCTTTGGACAGACGAGCACATGTAGGAACTGTTAAGCCAAACATTTACATAGCTATGAAACACATGAACACAAATATGAATCCCCCATGAAACAAATATAGCCACCAAAGTCTAGGCTAACTCCTACACTTTCAAATCAACACATGAAGAACACAAATGAATCCCCATGCCTATATATGGTATATGAAACAATTAACTTCACACGAATGGATATGAAACATGATGAACCGATAAATCAAAATAGACACTGATAAAATACAGAAGCCCTAAAAACAGACTTACTAAAATGTCCATTAAGGGCTGAAAAACACACAACATATTATGCTGGATTGCATATTTCTTATGCAATGTACTGCAATATCAGCAAGCAACTAAACTCAGAATAATTATGTTTGAGCTTGGTACTGATTTTCCGACCAAAACAAACAAGGTTTTAAATTGGGATCATGGTTGCAGTTTCACAGGATCCTTAAGAAATTGCAGTCATGGTTAGTCCAAAAACCTTGACTTTATAGCCAAAAAAACCCTTGTTTTTAGATAAAAAAAAAAAGAAGCTATGAAAGTCCACCCAATTAAAAGAATTTTTTGTTTAGAGGAATTAATGTGGGTACTAAATAATTTGCAAAAACACATTCAAACTACTCAATCGACCGAAGGAGATCCAATTAAAAGTTTCATTCAATCTCGACTACCAGAAAGAATCTATCATCCCACCCCATCACTGTGTTATCGAAATGAACCCCATGTAAAGGATATGACCTGCAAAGGGGCAAAAACGAGCAAATTATCAAAATGGGTTTTTCTTAATCTCAATAAAGGCACCAACTTCATAAACCAAACAGTAAAGAAGACATTTTTTTTATGGCTTAATTGTGTTCTGAATAATCAACCAATTAAAAACAAAAGGGAAAGTGAAAAAGGATACGCAAAACGAAGCGAATCATGGGTGTGTGAAGAAATAGGCAGTGTCATGTTTTGTTACCAGGGAGGAGAGGACGAAGGTTGACCATGGCGTAGGAGAGATGTGTGGAGTAGAACACTTCAGTGTGGTGTATCTTGTATGGCCCAAAAGTGTAGTCTTCTGCAGCCATCTGTGTGAAAGAGAAGAAAAATGGTTATTGGAGAAGTGAGAAATTGCAGAGAGAAAAGGTTGATCGATGTTTACATTAATGGAGGATGACCAAATTGGTCGGATTTGTAGCGATTTTGAAGAATGTGGAAAAAACCAATGTGGAATCTTCTTCCCAATGCAAGATACTAACACTGTTTGCATCTTCGAACCACTTCGACCAATATTTAACTTGTGTCTTCGTATATATGACTTAAATCAGGATTTCTACACAAATTTCAATTTTATATTTTATAATGGTGAATTTATTCTTTTAATTTTGAAATAAAATGTAGTCGATCATAGAAATGTAATATTTAGTAATGATATTTTGACTGTCACAGACTCAAGAAAAAAAAATCAGTTCAAATAAATATTTCTTTAAACTGGGGTAATAGATTTATCAATTTCAAGGTATTTTCTTTAAATAATTTAGAGTTGTGTTGGTTTATATATTTCATAAACTATATATTAAGTCACATAAATTTTAAATTTTTAAATTAAATTAATTAATGTTTCATAAACTATTTTTAATTTGTTGAGAATAATATGAACAAATACCGTTGGAAAATATTTTTTTCACATTTTTTTAATTTGTTAAATGCATTTAAAACTACAAGAAAATAAATTTATTCAATAAATTTAGATACTTCAAACTCTAAAGGAGGTGTCGAAAGAAACCAATAGGTGCAGAAAGCAATTTTATATGAAGAAAAATTCTGGGCAAAGCCCGGTCCCAAAAACAAAATTTTCTCTCCCCTCTCTCCCTCTGTCGGTTTTCTCTATCCATATTCGTTATCTAGTGAGTGTGGAACTTCTGGTGTAGCTCAACGCACACAACAATGGCGTCAGTTTCAGTCATGGCTACGAGCAGCGACAGCAGGTGGTCCATGGCTTCCTTGCGGTCTGCTTTACCCTCTCCTTCCACTCCTCCCTCATCATTTTCCTCTTCATTGCGCTTCTCTGTCGCTGCATCTTCTTCATCTTCTTCTGTGAAACTCCGAATTTCTCGAACCAAACCCAAATCCCTTCTCACCACTTTCACTGGTCTCACCCCTCTTAACCCCCTCTTCCTCTCCGCTCCTTCTTCTGCTTCAGGTACTCACTCACTACCACTCATTCCCCTTTCTATCTGATTCTCTTTTATTGTGTTACGTTGCTATTACTCTGTTTTGTTTTGCTGTCTTCTTCAATAGGGTTGTGTAATTTAGACTTATTGCTTCGTTAATTTATCTTCATTTCTTGTTGATGTTTTGGTTTTGCTTTATTTTTTGAGAAACAATTATGAGTTTTTCACAGCAAAACTATAAATATTTCCTGAATTGAATCCGTTGTGGAGAGCATTGCATTGTGTGAGAGAAAGAGGGTTCATTTGGTGTCAGGATTTATTGATTACAACTATGAAAGGAACTTTCAGGACATTGAAATCCATTAGCATTGAGATGCTTAAGCATTCGAATTTAGTTAATTGTTGTTATTTGTATTTTGATTTGAGTTTAATTCTTTGCACTTTTTTTGCAATACTAACCATTGATCATAGTAAATGTAAATTGTAAAATAGTTATTGCTAAATTTGACAAACTCATCAGTATAACGATTTGTGATTGGGTGATAGCTAAAAAAAACATCATATAGTACTGTGAGTAAATAATTTTCTCTACAAATAATTATGCAAGAGTTTAATATGAATGCATTCAAAACTCTATCCACCAATCACATGTCTTTGGTTATTGGAAATAAAGTGAAAATAATGCATTATTTTTAAGTATTTCTAAAAGTACAAAAATGTGTTTTCAAATTAAGCAGTCTTTGTGGTATGGCTGGTTAAAGTGGTATATGTTTGATTCTCCTTAATTATAGATTTCTGATTTAAAACTTGTATGCGAAAAAGACATCTAATGAGAAAGCTAGTTCCACTATGTTATGGATGTTTTTGGTACAAATTAAATTTTCTCCTACAAACAATGCATGTGATTTTAACCATAAAAAAGTAGTCCTTAATCTGATAGTCCTCTTCCTCTTGTTAGATCAAGTGAAGCAATCATACTCGAACATTGCCTTTGAGGTTGTTGTGAGTGAATGAACTCTGCTTCCCAATTGCACCCATTAAACTATGAAATATATCAATCCCGTTTCCTTTGGCCTCACTTCCAATTTCATCATGTTACAGAATACACCGGCTTTGATCACTCCTTCACCATTATTGACAATGGTGGCCGAGTATTTGCCATGAGACACGGGAGGCGGGTGCCCAAACTCAACAGGCCACCTGATCAGCGCCGTGCACTCATTCGAGGCCTTACAACGCAGCTCCTCAAATATGGTCGCATCAAGACCACCAGAGCAAGGGCCAGTGCAATTAGGAAGTATGTTGATAAAATGATAACTTTAGCAAAGGATGGATCTCTTCATAAAAGGAGACAAGCCCTTGGGTTCATCTACGAGAAGCAGATTGTTCATGCTTTATTTGCAGAGGTGCCAGAGCGTTATGGTGAAAGAAATGGGGGTTACACAAGAATTATAAGAACCCTACCAAGGCGAGGTGATAATGCACCTATGGCATACATTGAACTTGTGTAACCATCACCTTTATTTGGGTGCTATTATCAGCAATCTCACTGCGATCTTGAGCTTGGCTATGTATTCAGCGGTAACAATGATTCTACAGTTTGTGTATTATGCCTTTTTGATTAGTTTTAGTCTGTGCATCTCTTTGTGTACTTATGGACAAACGACAATCATCTTTGATTTTAAGTGATCATCTGCAGAAGTTCATAGATTCACTTATTTGTTAAGATAACAGATGTTTTAAGTGCGTTTGTATTTGTGATATGCCTTTTTGACTACTGTGTTTATGGGTCTTGCTGTAATAATTCTTGACACACAGCATTTCTAATATCAAGTGATATTACCTACATTTAAAAAGTTCAAAGGATTGTGTATTTTACCAGTTCTCAGTTTGCACCTCTTAACCATACTTATGGAGAAAGAGTTATATATTTAGGTAATTATAGAAGAAAATATTTTTATAATAAATTATATTTCAATTTTGTTTAAAATAATTTATAGATATTATATTGTATCAGCTTTCTATTTCAAAATTTTGATTTATGAAATAATTTATTTTATTGTATTTTTTTTTTCTTACCACATCTTTCCAAGCTTTTTGGACATTTATTTTCTAAGTTATGATGAAGTGTATCAAATAGACATCAACTACTAATTTTAGTGTCTGTGTGCATACGGTAATTCTAGAGGGATGAGACTTCTTGAAAGACACAAGAGATTAGGTGACACAAGTATACCTGTTTGTGCTACCCAACAGGCTCGGACAGCTTCAAATTTTGATGGCGGTGGAAACGAAATGAGTAAAACTATATCTAAATATTTTTTCCTCCCTCTTCTCCTCTTCTGAACTTAAACCTCTTTTACTATCCCTGTAACTGTTTCCGATTAGTAAAACCGGATCCAGAGATGAAAAAAAGAAGAACAAACTAACAATATACTTGAATGTTAATTTTTAATCCACTTCCATAGACAATTCAACTTATTTACAATAAAATATATTTTTAAATTAAGAAATTAAAAGGTTGAAATTATACAATTCCAAAAACATAATTATATTATTGAAAATTAAGTAACTACAAATTTTATTTGAGAATTTAAATTTTTATATATTTTTAGTTAATGTCTATATTTCATTAGAGTTTTTTCTTTTTCAACCAAGTCAGAGTTACTTTATCGATAATATATGGTGAGAAATATTATTTTTCGGTTGAAGTCGATTAAAACTTTTTAATTGATGTTGAAATGAGTTATTTTTTATTTATATTGTTGAGTGTAGAATAACTTTTTTGTGTACCTTAATAATAATTACAAGAGTGTTATTTATATATATATATATATATATATATATATATATATATATAATATGTATTTAAATATATAATTCAAATAGTTAATATAAATTAATGTTTGATATTTTGAAAAAAATAAAAAACAAAAAATGGTGAGTGTGTAATAATAATGGTCACAAGTCTCTTTCGTTGCATAAACATGTATGAATTCTCAATCTAATTATACTCGAAATATCATACACATAGATATAAATCATAAGGTTTAATTAATCGCATAGTACTTAGTTTGGGGCTAGTGTGTCAAATAGGTACTCGATTTAAAAAAAGTGTCAATTGCATCCTAATTTTTGAAAATTACTTCAATTAGGTCCCTTTCAGACAGAGTTGACTAACGCCGTTAGTCAACGTGCCACGTGTCAATCTGTGGTTTTTTTGATTTTTTTTTAAATTTTTAATTTTTTTTCAAATTTTTAAATTTTTTTTTTAATTTTAAAAAAAAAAAATTTAAAAAATTTTAAAATGCCACGTGTCAAGTCCCTGTGTGTGACACGTGGCATTGTAATGCCATATGTCAGTGTCACTGTTAGATGTCATTGTGTTGATTTCGATTTAGTCCCTAGATGTGTCTTTTTGTTTCAATTTAGTACTTAAGTATGTATATCTGATTCAATTTTGTCCCAATTTTTTTTTAATAATTAAAATATTTTTGTAATCCATTTTTTATAAGATTATAAATAATTAAATATAAATACTTTTACAAAATTAAGTACTAATATTTATAATATTTTTCTAAATTTCAGACCAAATTTATTATTTGTATAAATGCTATACTAATATTTTTTTATTAAAAACGACTTTTTAACATATTACTTTATTAATTATTTTTTTATTAAGTACTCATGTTTTGTTAATTTTTCTTTTTCAAAATAGAACAATATTGTCTCTTACTAATTTTAAATCAAAATTTCTATTGATATGAATGTTATACTATTTTTTTTTATTAAAAATGACTTAATAAAATGACTTTTACCACTAAATTTTAATATAAATATCAAATACTTAATTTCTTTAAAACTTTTATACTTAATTACTTTTAATTTTATTAAAAAATATTTTAATTATTAAAAATTATTAGGTCAAAATTGAATCAAATACACGTAAGTAGTATTAAATTGAAACAAAAACATAAATGAGGATTAAATCGAAATCATCACAATGGCATCTGATAGTGACACTGACACGTGGCATTACAATACCACGTGACACTGACAATGCCACGTGTCACACACAGGGACTTGACATGTGGCATTTTTATTTTTTTTAAATTAAAAGAAAAATAAAAATTAAAAAAAATTAAAAATTTAAAAAAAAATCAAAAAAACTACGTATTGACACGTGACATGTTGACTAACGGCGTTAGTCAACTCTGTCTGAAAGAAACCTAATTGAAGCAATTTTCAAAAATTGAGATGTAATTGACACTTTTTTAAAACCGAGTACCTATTTGACAGAGTAGCCCCAAATTCGGTAATATATTAATTAAACCAAACCATAACAAAGCTTACAAGCCTTTCAAGATTGGCAGGGTAGCATCCATCTCGGTGCACTGGAAGCCATGCCTGTAGTTGGAATAAGAGACAGCTCACTTCTTCTCGTTCCTTGCTTCTCTCTTCTGCTTCCCTTCTTCTATGTCTCGCTTTTATTTAATTTATAAAATTTTAAAAAGTTGCTAAATAAAATTTTAGATTATCCTATATTCTTAATAATCTTAAAAGTTAAAAAAGTAACAAAATGAAAGGATGGTCTAGTGGCATGGCAGGTCTAGGTAGCAGTTTACCTGTGTCTTTGCTTTTCCTACAAATAAATAAAATCTCAAAAACTGGAATTTAGAGAGATATAATTTTCTTTGGAGAAGGAGTTAAAGAAATAAAAAAGAAAAAGAGACAGCAGAAGAAGAGAGAAAATAGTAAGTGAAAGAGCAACAGAGAAAGAAGAAGAGGAATACCCAGCAACAGGCTCTCTGGAAGGTAATGTCTCTTTAACTTTGTTGTAGCTCTTTAACATACTTAGATGTAGTTTATGTGGGTTGGTTGTTTTTGCGTAGTTTTCTTCAAGTTCATTTCTTTGTTGATTGAAAGACCACGTTGATCGTTGTTCAGGTTTTGTATTTGATGTGGTCCCTGTTATGCTTCCTTGTCCTCCACACAGAACACTTATTACTGTCATTTTAAGCCTTCATTTTGCATCGCCAAGTTTTCTTCTTTTTTCTTTAAATCAAAAGCTTCCAGTTTTGTCCATGAGTACTGCGGAGTGTCTTGGTGCGGGTTTGCTTTCATGTGTGTTTGTTGAGAATTTTGGGGAAACATAAAGCTTGCATTGTTGCCTCGGCTTTGTTGGTTTTAGTTTGAGTCTTTTGTTAATCTTTGAGGAATACTTTGCCTCCAGAATCTTCATAAAATGATTGCACCTTTTTTATGGCTTTACCTTTGCTGGGACAGAGACGGATTTCATGTTTCAATGCTTTTGTTTCTAGCTACGTGTGGGGGTTCCTTTTTTATATTATATATATATATATATATATATATATATATATATATATATATATATATATATATATATATATATATATATATATGTATTCTGTGTAGGACCCGCATTGTCCAGAATTAATGTTTTTGGAGTGATTTTAATTGCATGGTTTAGGCAATCTAGTGTCAGGTATATTTGATGAATTCATGAATTGAAGCATGCGTATATGCATTGAAATTTATAAATTTTAGCATTTATTGTATATATGAAGAGAAATATCAACCACTCAACACATCTTATTTTTTGTAGAACTACCCATCTAAGTTTATTCAACAATTTCACAGTTATATAAAAATCATCATGAATTATTCTAATTTTGAATTCAATTCCTGTGTAGTATCCATCTGAGTCTTCACTCACTTTGAAAGCAAGCAATGGCCAAAGAAGATCAGGGACTTGCCATAGGAATCGACCTTGGCACAACCTACTCATGTGTTGCTGTATGGCGTGATCATCACTGTCGAGTGGATATCATTCATAATGACCAAGGCAATAACACCACTCCTTCTTTTGTTGCTTTCACAGACCAAGAAAGGTTGATTGGTGATGCGGCTAAAAACCAGGCTGCCACCAATCCACAAAACACTGTCTTTGGTATATGTTTTACTCTCTCAATTATTAGAGCCTTCCTTTGTATTATTTCATGTAACTTTTTTATCTAACCCTAAACGAGGTGAACATTTTTCGATAACTTTTCAGATGCTAAAAGATTGATCGGTAGGAAATATAGTGATCCTGATGTTCAGAAAGATATGATGTTATGGCCATTCAAGGTTGTTGCTGGGGCTAATGACAAACCAACGATCACCCTTAACTATAAGGGTGAGGAGAAACAATTTTGTGCTGAGGAAATTTCATCTATGGTCCTGGTGAAGATGAGAGAGATTGCAGAGGCCTATTTGGAAACTAAAGTGAAGAATGCGGTGGTTACTGTCCCTGCTTATTTCAATGACTCTCAGCGCAAGTCTACCATAGATGCTGGAACCATTGCTGGCCTTAATATCATACGGATAATCAACGAACCAACTGCTGCAGCTATTGCATATGGTCTTGACAAAAGGATTAATTGTGTTGGAGAGAGAAATGTTTTCATTTTCGATTTTGGTGGTGGTACTTTTGACGTTTCTATCCTAACCATTAAGGGTAAGATCTTTGAAGTTAAGGCAACGGCGGGAAACACTCATCTCGGAGGAGAGGACATTGATAACAGAATGGTGAACTACTTTGTCGAAAAAATAAAGAAGGAAAAGAAAGAGGACATTAGTGGAAACCCTAGAGCGTTAAGGAGGTTGAGGAGTGCATGTGAGAGGGCAAAAAGGACACTGTCTCATGCTGTCACTGCCAGCATTGAGGTAGATAGTTTATCTAATGGCATTGACTTCTGTTCTTCGATCACTCGTGCAAGATTTGAGGAAATCAACATGAAGCTCTTTAACCAGTGTATGGAGACAGTAGATAGGTGCCTTGCTGATGCTAAGATGGATAAGTGCAGTATACATGATGTTGTTCTTGTTGGTGGGTCTTCTAGGATTCCCAAAGTGCAAGAGCTATTGCAGGACTTCTTTGATGGAAAGGATCTGTGCAAAAGCATAAACCCTGATGAAGCTGTAGCCTATGGTGCAGCTGTGCAGGCTGCTTTGTTGAGTGAAGGTATTAAGAATGTTCCAGACATGGTGTTGCTGGATGTAACACCGTTGTCACTTGGTATTGATACACGGGGAGGTATCATGAGTGTAATGATTCCAAGGAATACTACCATCCCTGTAAAGAGAACACACACATATTGTACCACTGAAGATAACCAATCATCTGTTGATATTGAGATTTATGAGGGTGAGAGAACAAAAGTCATTGAAAACAATTTGTTGGGTTCTTTTATGCTTTCCGGCTTTCCTCCAGCTCCTAGGGGCCATCCTTTTGATGTGTGCTTTGCCATTGATGAAAGCGGTCTACTATCTGTCTCTGCTAAGGAAAATACAACTGGCATCAGCAATAAGATCATCATAACCAATGAAATAGGACGACTGTCAACGGAAGAAATAAATGGAATGATTCAAGGAGCAGAGGAATACAAAGTTGAAGATATGAAATTCCTTAGGAAGGCCAAAGCAAGGAATGAAATTGATGACTATGCTTACAAGATAAAGAATGCTTTGAAAAATGAAAATTTCAGTTCAAAACTTTGCTCAGAAGACAGGGAAAAGATCAGTTCTGCAATAACCAAGGCCACAGAGTTACTTATGGTGATCAGCAGAAGGAGGAAATAGATGTGTTTGAGGATCATCTGAAAGATCTTATTAACCTCTTTGAGCGCGTTGTTGGAAAGTCTGGTTAGGTTTTTTTTAGCTTAGACTTTTGTGGTGCTTAATTGTTACTTTGTGTTTGATGAATGAAAACTTTTATGATGGATAATGTGGACAATGTTAAAGTTTATATTATATTTGTACTACAAATGTATAATTGTTACCATGGTTGATTTAGCGTTCATTATACTTGCTGAATTTGCTCTTGACTGGTATTTATACTGGAAAAGACAATATGGCTCAATGGTAAGCTATGCTTTTGTTGAAGCTTTTGAAAACAGTTGAGAATTTATCAACGGAAGATCCAATTACACTTGTTTATAAAAAAAAAAAATATTCTCAAAATACTTTTTTTATTTTATGCAGAACTCATACCCGATGAAAAAGAAAGTTTATTTCACCACTTGAATTAAAAGAAAGAGTTGGTTTATTTTTATTTTTAGAATCACATATTTAGAATTTTTGTTAATTACTCTATGGATGAGGTGTGTCGCATTTATATGTTCTTTGGTTATATAATAATTTCTGATTCAATTTTCATTACGTACACAAAATGTTGTTTCTGCCACACCATCACTGTTAATTTAGAGGGTGTTTGAAATGCTCATGGAAATTTTATTTGAATTTATGATTTTTATGAGTAATTTTAATTTTATTGTAATGAATTTGTAATCGTAGTTTATGATATTAGATTTTAGATCCGGTCTTTCAGACAAGACACGTATAACATAGTCACACTCAATATAAATTATCTTTAATACAATAATCGTATAAGATAGTCACACCCAATAATAAAAATAATTAGTTTTAATATATTTTGTTAAATTTTCAATACAGTTACCAATATAAAAACAAATTTCATTATTATTGATAAAAAAATTATATTCATAATATTTAGTTGATAAATAATGAAAATATGTAATAAAGTTAATACTTTAACTATGCAATTTAAAGTTATTGCATAATTTTATCAAATTAAATTCAACATTTTATATCAATTTTAAATTTTATATATAACCAAATCCATAGACAATTTGAAACCGAATGAGTTTTTTTTTTTTTTTATCTAACTAACATACACTTATGTAACAAATATCCTAATTAATTTATGTGTTGGTAAGGATGTTTTATATGGCAATTGCAAGTGAAAATAAATTCGTTAAAATTAATAGTTCAACTGATAAATGCATTTATTAATGGAATAATTTATTTAGTTTAAACATAATATTGTAGTTGTGGTTCTTGTAAATTATATAAATAATATTTTAGAAACGTGATTTTTTAGTTCAATTTGTGTTTTTCTGTTCTTTTTAACTAGCACCTCTAGTTTATGCATTATTATTCTATCAAATGTAAAAATATTGAATTATGGAAACACGATTTATTTCAAACTTCATAATGATTCAATTGGATCAAAATAAACAGGTTGAAATTATAAAGTTTCATAAACATAATTGTATGATTTGACTAAATATATTTTTAAAGTAAGAAATTAAAAGGTTGAAATTATAAATTTCACAAACATAATTGTATTATTTAAAATTAAAAATTGAGATGCAGTCAAGTTGATTAAGTTAACGTCTATACTCTTCGCACTCCCTATTAAGTTAGATTTTAGCTGAGATGTAATCAAGTTGATTAAGACCAAAACATTCTTATTTGTATTGATGTTATAATCTCAAGATTGTTTCTTTGATCAATATTGATGATAGTACTTCACACTAAAATTCATCTTATTTTTCATCCAGTATCTTATTAAGGTTGTAGTTTTTCTTTTTTCCATTTATGTCCACTAAGATTATTTTGTTAGGTTTTTTTTTTAACCAATATCAGTTAAAATTATTTTATCAAGTTAGAGTTAACTTTTGATCAATGCTATTTCGAATTTTTCTAATTAAAGTTAGAAATATTACTTTTCAGTTGATATCGATTAAGATTTTCTATTAATGTTCTAATGAGTTATTTTTTATTAATGTTACGGATTTGAAAGGTGGCACGACTGCAGGGAAATGAAGAAGTTGTCCTAGAGTCGCACGAGTTTGTTTCAAACTTAATTTAGTATTTTTTTTTCTTGAAGTCGTGTATGCCCATACGACTTCCGTGGTTTTTTTGAGTTTCTTTTAGAAGTGGGGGAACACGGTCTCAACACCAAATTCATGAGTTAGCTTTGGGTTTGGAATTTAGTGGTGAAAGGTTCTTGTAGGTTTTGAGAGTGCAATTCTTGTAGGTTTTGAGAGTGCACCAAGTAATTTATCTAGTGCTGCTTACCTTGACACTATAAGGAATTTGCAATTCCATTAGGAATAAGTCAAAGTTTTACGTCAAATAATATAGATAAAATTAAATATTATATAAGAATAAAGATTTATAATATTATTATTTTAAAGTTTTAGAGTAAAAATAAAATAGTGTCAAATATTTTATATTTTGTAAGATTAATATATATATATATATATATATATATATATATATAATCACGCGTAAAAGAACGAGGACCTTTAATGATTTTGCTGCTCCTGCACTCAGAAACCTTACCAATTAAATCTATAATCACACCTAAATCTTTATTTTTTTTGAAACTTTGTCCATTCTGTAATAACGCATTCCAATTACATCATTTGCGTAAAAGAAAATCCAAATCCCCATCAATAATGATTAATATAGTAACATAAGTTTTGTTTTTATTAAATTTGACATTTTAAGGTTTTCCTTTTTCACCGTTTGAAATTTGACATAATAGAATTTTACATTTTGAAAACAAAGGAGATTAATGAAAAATTACATGTTTAAGAAGTGAAGTTATTGGTAATTTTTAACAAATATTGTGGTATTATTTTAGAAGAGGAAAACAAAAAAAGAAAAACCGGTGATGGCAGAAATAAATGAAGTAATATGAAGAGTCTAAATGTAAAAATATAGCATGTAACTGATAACAGAAGCATCACCAAATCAAAATCGACTGGAAAACATCTTGATATTAAGTTTTAAGATTTTAATTAGTTAAACAAACTTTTGGGAAATCTAATCCTATGCATTTGTGCATAAATTAGCAGAACTATACTTACTACCTTCTTAAAAGAAGGAAAATGAAATCTAGCTTGATGGCCTTCCAATTTCCACATTGCCTATATACTGTATACGAGGAGACGCAGTTAATGTGAGTAATTAATGTCATGATTTCCAATGACTAAACTGCTATGCTTAATTCTACAGCTATATAAAAAGCATCATGCAGAAATCTAAACTTTGATATCAATTCCTGTGTAGTATCCATCTCAGTCTTCACTCACTTTGAAAGCAAGCAATGGCCAAAGAAGATCAGGGACTTGCCATAGGAATCGACCTTGGCACAACCTACTCATGTGTTGCTGTATGGCGTGATCATCACTGTCGAGTGGATATCATTCATAATGACCAAGGCAATAACACCACTCCTTCTTTTGTTGCTTTCACAGACCAAGAAAGGTTAATCGGTGATGCTGCTAAAAACCAGGCTGCCACCAATCCACAAAACACTGTCTTTGGTATATTTTCTACTCTCTCAACTAGTGTCTTCCTTTGTATTATTTCATGTAACTTTTTTATCTAACCCTAAACGAGGTGAACATTTTTGGATAACTCTTCAGATGCTAAAAGATTGATCGGTAAGAAATATAGTGATCCTGTTGTTCAGAAAGATATGATGTTATGGCCATTCAAGGTTGTTGCTGGGGCTAATGACAAACCAATGATCACCCTTAACTATAAGGGTGAGGAGAAACAATTTTGTGCTGAGGAAATTTCATCTATGGTCCTGGTGAAGATGAGAGAGATTGCAGAGGCCTATTTGGAAACTAAAGTGAAGAATGCGGTAGTTAGTGTCCCTGCTTATTTCAATGACTCTCAGCGTAAGTTTACCATAGATGCTGGAACCATTGCTGGCCTTAACATCATGCGGATAATCAACGAACCAACTGCTGCAGCTATTGCATATGGTCTTGATAGAAGGATGAATTGTGTTGGAGAGAAACATTTTCATTTTCGATGGTGGTGGTACTTTTGACGTTTCTATCCTAACCATTAAGGGTAAGATCTTTGAAGTTAAGGCAACAGCTGGAAACACTCATCTTGGAGTAGAGGACATTGATATCAGGTGAACTACTTCGTGGAGAAAATAAAGAAGGAAAAGAAAGAGGACATTAGTGGAAACCCGAGAGGTTGAGGAGTGCATGTGAGAGGGCAAAAAGGACACTGTCACTTGCCGTCACTGCCAGCATTGAAGTAGATGGTTTATCTAATGGCATTGACTTCTGTTCTTCAATCACTCGTGTAAGATTTGAGGAAATCAATATGGAGCTCTTCAACCGGTGTATGGAGACAGTAGAATAGGTGTCTTGCTGATGCTAAAATGCATAAGTGCAGTATACATGATGTTGTTCTTGTTGGTGGGTCTTTTAGGATTCCCAAAGTGCAAGAGCTATTGCAGGACTTCTTTGATGGAAAGGATTTGTGCAAAAGCATAAACCCTGATGAAGCTGTAGCATATGGTGCTGCTGTGCAGGGTGCTTTGTTAAGTGAAGGTATTAAGAATGTTCCAGACATGGTGTTGCGGGATATAACACCTCTATCACTCGGTATTGATACACGGGGAGATATCATGAGTGTAATGATTCCAAGGAATACTACTATTCCTGTAAAGAGGACAAAAGAATATTTGACAGTTAAAGATGACCAATCATGTGTTAAAATTCAGGTTTATGAGGGTGAGAGGACAAGAGCCAGTGATAACAATTTGTTGGGTTCTTTCATGCTTTGCCATAGATGAAAATGGTATACTATCTGTCTCTGCTAAGGAAAATACAACTGGCATCAGCAATAAAATCATCATAACCAATGACAATGAACGACTGTCAACGGAAGAGATCAATAGAATGATTCAAGAAGCAGATGATTATCAAACTGAAGATATGAAATTCCTTAGGAAGGCCAAAACAATGAATAAAATTGATGACTATGCTTATAAGCTAAAGAATGCTTTGAAAAATGAAAATTTCAGTTCAAAACTTTTCTCAGAAGACAGGGAAAAGATCAGTTCTGCAATTACTAAGGCCACAGAGTTAATTGATGGTGATCAGCAGGAGGAGGAAATAGATGTGTTTGAGGATCATCTGGAAGAGCTTATTAACGTCTTTAAACGCTTTGTCGGAAAGTCTGATTAGGTATTTTTTCGCTTAGACTTTTGTGACGATGAATTTTTTTGTGTTTGATGAATGAAAACTTTTATGATGGAAAACTGTTCTCAATGATAAAAGTTTATATTATATTTGTACTGGAAATGTATACATTGTTACATTGGTTGATTTAGCACTCATATTACTTGCTGAATTTGTTCTTTGACTAGTATTTATACTAGAAAAACAAATATGACTCAGTGGTAAGCTATGCAACCAAGGAAAGTGGTTTTGTGAAAAATTATTTTATGCAGAACTCATACTAGATGAAAAATAAAGTTTATTTCAACATTTGAATAAAAAGAAAGAGTTGATTTGTTTTTATTTTTAGAATCACATATTTAGAATTTTAGTTTATTACTATATGGATTAGTTGTGCCGCATTTATGTTCATGGGTTGATAATAATTTCTTGATTCAATTTTCAATAATATACGTACAAAAAATGTTATTTCTGCCACACCATCACAGTTAATTTAAAGTGTGTTTGAGATGCTCATGTAAATTTTATCTGAATTTATGATCTTTTTATAAAGATTTTTAATTTTATTTTAATAAATTTGTAATCAAGTTTATGATACTAGATTATACTTATGGTCTTTGTTACAAGACTCGTCAAAGTCAATAATAAAAATAATTAGTTTTAATTTATTTTGTTTAATTTTCAAAACAGTATTACCAATACCAAAACTACTTTCATTATCATCGACAAAAAAAAATATTCATAATATTTAGTAGATAAATGATGAAAATATGTAATAAAGTTACTACTTCTATTTAACTATGCAATTTAAAGTTGTTGCATAATCTTATCAAAATAACTTCACTTTATCAATTTGAAATTTTCTATATAACTAAATTCATAGATATTTTGAAACCGAATGAGTGTTTATTTTTAACATAAACAAGATCCTAACTAATTTAGGTTTAGGTAACGATGTTTTATAATGGCATTTGCAAGTGTGAATTAATAGTTCAATTGACGAATGCATTTATTAATGGAATAATTTCTTTAGTTTAAATCTACTGTAGTAGTTTCGTTTGTTGTAATGTAAACATTATTTTAAAGAAAGTGATTTTTTAGTTCAATTTTTGTGTTTTTCTGTCATTTTTAACTAACACCTCTGGTTTATGCAGGTATGACTATATCAAATGTAAAAAGTATTAAAATTTTGAAAACACGATTTTTATGCATATTTTTTTTCTTTACTTTTAATGAATAAAATCGATTATTAGTAACATTTTAAATGAATCTGTTATATCTACAATTCAATTAATAAAAATAGAGTAAGACATATAAAATTATGGATTTGATAAGAACATAAAACTTTTCAAATATGAAGACAGAAATTATAAATCAGAGATAAAAGTAAAAAAGATTAATATTATAATTATTTTATTTGTTATGTACGCAAAATAATTGTCTCAATGTTTTTATTATTATAATAATATAATTATATGGAAACTTAGGTAATTAAATATTTAGTAAAGTAACTAGGAAGGTAAGTAACATAGGTAGATTTAGATAACTAGATAAGGTTGTCGTTGATATCTCCTAACTTGTCCCATTGGCCACTGTCCATGCGCCATTTGCAGCCTTCATTTCTTCTTCTAAGCCCTCAGCACAAACTTACTCTCGCTTTCTATCTTCTCCCAACTTGAGAGATTCTGAGAAACAAGAAAAGTTTGGAAGAAGAGTGTTGAGGGAACAAGACCACGATGCTTGGTATGGCCACTCTTACTTTGGGTTCATCAACCACAATGGTGGCTCAGAACCATGCTCAACAACACCATGCCACCACTCTTGCCTCATCCAATGGACACAGAAGGTACAGTGTTTCCAACAGGACTCACTCCTCTCCCATGAGTTTGGTGTCTCCCACCAACAAAAGCTTCACCTTTCTCTCTTCCTTCAAGGAATCAGCACCTGCACGCCCCTTCACCACAGCTGTTGCATCTGTTGATTCTGACCAGCTCAATTCTTCTGATCCTCCCACCAAGGTTTATTCCTCTCTCCCACTCCAACCCCACATTGAATTTGTCCTCAATTTTGGATTTTTGGACCTTTTCTTTTTCAGTTTTGATGTTTTTCCTTTGTTATGTTATTCTGGGTTGTTCTCTACTGAGGGGTGTTATCCTTGTAACCAGAGAAACGCTTCATGGTGTAGTTTTTCAATCGGTTTTGAAGATAATTACTTTAGAAGAAAATATGCTATGCATTGTCATCTAATCTCTCAGACCATAATGTATGATCAATTGTTAATTTTTACCACAGCTACCTTAAAGATGTAGGGTGATTTGATTACATTGTTTTACACTGTCAGAACATTACAATTAACTTTTAGCTTATTTTATTTTTTCTTTTTTGGCTTGTCTTTTGCAGAATGAAGCAAACAAGTATTATTTTGTTGTTGCAAATGCAAAATTTATGTTGGATGAGGAGGAGCATTTCCAGGAGCAATTGTTTGAGCGGCTCCGTCTCTTTGGGGAGCGTAATCAAGAACAGGATTTCTGGCTTGTCATTGAGCCTAAGTTCTTGGATAAGTTCCCTAACATTACCAAGAGGTTAAAGAGACCTGCTGTTGCTCTTGTGTCAACCAATGGTACCTGGATCAAGTAAGAACACCAACTCCTCATTTTTTCAGCGATTGATTCTACAAGCGCTTTAAACTATGGAGTATAAATGAAAATATGATTCTTGGATTGGGTATCATAAACAATGAAAGAAGGGAAATTTTTCCATATTATATACAAGTTATGTGTGTCTCTGAATGTTTTCATACAGTTGTTTGGATTGAAAGCCATTATATGTAGACAAATCCCTAGCTACCTATGCTTGACAACCTAATCTAAGCCTATGTGGGAAAATAGATGCTATTTTATATGCTTGCATCATGGTGATTCTCACTTCTCAAGAAAAAATTGATCATTTAGCTTTTTTCTTTATTTCACAATCTTAAAGTTGCCAGTTGTTAAATGTTGTAATAGGGTTTCTGTATATTTTCCTCCCTTTACTTTTAGTGTTTGTGTTCTGCTGGTAGGAGCTCCACCCTTTCAAATGATATAACATGAAACAATGGTGTAAGAAAGAAGCAGTGTTTGATCAACAAAATTGCTGCAATGAAAATCATCAAAATAGCATCAAATGCCAGTTTATAATGCTTCAGCCACTTTGTAATTCTGTCCCTACGTATGGTTTGGACTTTTGGCAGGTTCATGAAGTTGAGACTGGACCGAGTTTTATCTGACAGTTTTGAGGCTGAGAGTCTAGAAGAAGCATTAGCTTTCAATCCTACTGATTTGAAGTTTGAGAAGCCTGAGAAATGGGTGGCACCCTATCCCAAATATGAATCTGGATGGTGGGAACCCTTCTTGCCCCCTGTTCAGAACGAGGTGAAGCCTTAAAATAATCTTTATCAACACTGTTTCAGTGCTTGATAATCTTAAATCTTTTTCTCTAATGATTTCTGTTCAAGTGCAGCTGGATGATAGTTAAAGAGGGCTAAATTTGCATTCAGTTTTGTATTTTTGGGAGGTAGTATGATTATTTAAGTTGAAGTGTTTTCCTTAGGATCTAAGTTGTAGGAATTGCATTTTATGTCTATCAAATGAGTTAAGAATGTATATTGTTATGAGATTGATGTTCTCTGTTTCTAGAAATGTATGTGAAGGCGTGGAACTTAATATTTTTTTATCTTTTGAATAGACTGACTTCTAAGGCTCTCAAATTTACATTATCTAAAGCTTGCTTGTGAGGCTTGAAATAACAATTCATCAAATGAACTTACCTCAAGTGTACTCACTTTATACTTTTTTCATGTAACAGCACAAACTGAATGGGGAAAAGTAATAAAATAAACTCCATAATGGCTTGACAGACTGTAATACTTAACATAAAAGATAGGCTATCATTAGATGACTTAAGGTAGTTTCTCAGGGGATGCTCCTATTTTTATTCTTACAAGATTCACTTTGATACGGAGAATAGCAGAAAAAAAGCCAAATAAGTGTTGGGCTATTTGATTTCATACAGAGGTCTGCAAAGTTTATTATATATGAAGTTGAACATGTCCACGACTAAATTCAACAGTGTGGAAATTGGTATTACTTTTCACGTGTTGTTATGTCTAGACCTACCCTTTGCCTACTGTAGGTGCCATTTTATTACAGCAAGAAAAATGGTCAGATATATTTCTTTAGTGCAATGAAGTTATGCTTCAAAGAAAGAAGAACCACTAGGTTTCTTTCTAGTTCACATAAGTGGAACACTTTCTGCATTTCTTGAAGGTTGTAACTTGTAAAGTCATTCCCTTGATTCATTCCTTCCATGAGTCCGCCAGACATCAACTACAGCCTGCCTCTGTTATGGTCCGTCTACTAGACATTGCTGTTACCTTCCTCAATGACACACTAATGATGCATCTTTATACTCACAAATATTGGCCTTTCTAGGTATGACACTTGCCAACAAGAACAACTGTTCCCTGGATGATAGTGAAATGCTCATTATCCTGCATCCAATCAAAAACAGAAAAAGTATATCAAATGTTTAATAAACATTAATATGTAAAACCTGTTGGTACATATATTGATACATCATATCATTATTTGTGAAGCAAACTAAATGATTCATTTAGATTTGGTTTCTTAAAAGACGACAGAGAACAGGTTGTAAACAATTTCTACAGCGCTTTTGTTTTCTATTTATGTTTCTTTTTACTTTCTAATGAAAGTTTCCAGTGAACTTCGAAACGCCAAGCAAATGAGTGACACAAAATTGGACCTATTCTGCATGCAAGAGGCGCAGGACGATATAATAGTACACCAAAAGAAAATATACTATGATGGTTTACATGGTTACGGAAGCCTGTATAAGTAACCAATAGCAATCGAGTATGGAAAATGGTTCTTGCACACTAAATGGTTAACCCTGCAAAGTTTTTTTGGTAGCAGTAATAATCGATTTCTAAAGATCAATAATCAAATTATATTTCCCCATTATATTTCTGTTAATCACATAATACGTGTTAACCACAAGTTTGTACATAGTTAATCAATGCCATGGTATGAAAAGGAATTTCATTACTTCTAATCCTGAAGGTACTCTTGCGAGGGTTGCGATTTCCCGAAAATCTTCATCATCAAATTTTCATATAGATTATTCAACTCAAACAGGGTCCTTTCAGCAAGGATATCAATAATATCCCCATGCTTTTCATATACCACTGGCACTATCAGCAATATCACAGATGCTGCACCATCAAAGCAAAAGAGAAAGTAGATTAGTACTAACTTGCACTTAAGTAGAATCACTCAATGTTTCACTGTTGTGACAAATATATGCATGAATTAGGTAGCTGACCTATGTAGATTAGAGTTGCAGCAGGATACCGGTAGTCAAGAAATGAGATAGCTCCTAATGTCCCTGTGACCTGCAGATTACTTTCTTGTCAGAAAACCAAATAGCATTTTGACAAGATGAGTAAGCAAGGTTAGGAACATGCTGAGAAGCACCAAGATAAATTTCTTCAAATCTTGTCCGGAAGCTATGATCCCAAATGTTATGAGTAGATTATTAAGTATACGTGTCACTGAAATAGCTGTATTGACAAGCAATCCTTTGGGTAAGAGGAATGATGATAATTCAAGTGGTGGTAATCTGTATCAACAGGAAGATAGCATCATTCCTTGGTGTAAAACAATAATCTAAATAAGTGTGCAGACAGTGAAAATAAGCAGGCAACACAGTGGAGATAGGAGAAAACAAATTCTCATACCACCAGTTCTAGCCTAGCCCTCTAGACAGGGACTTGTTGGTTCATTCACACTGGTTATAAAACAAGAATCACACTGTTTTAACATGGCAATTTGATTTGTCTGTGACAGATAATAAGGGCAAGCGAGAAGAGAACTAAACAAAAAATATTTTAATATCAATCAGTTATCCCACTGTCATATCCTCCTAAGAAACAACACCTGGATGTGGTGGTAATAGACATAATAGGTGGAGTTGTATCATTGTAAATTGTTACTCCAAAATTAAGTATGAATATAACAGGAAGATGCTACAAATGACTAATTAAAGAAGTTTTTCATCAAAAGAAAAAAAAGCAAGTTAATATTAAAAATATCTCTTGAAAGTATATATCAATTTACTAATAGCAAGTTACATTAGCTGGATTGAGAGTCTTAAAATAGGGAAGAAATACTTTAACAACTGACTGATAGAGTGAATTAAACTCACATGCGAATGACGGATGTTAAAAGGCTCCGTATGAATATCATTGCCATTAGAAGCATGAGAGAGTCACAAATGAAACTAATCACGGTGTAATCCATCCTCTTAAAAAGCAACCATATCAAAGTTACACCAACAAGAACGCTTAATGAGATCTTCTTCTTCCTCCAGAGTATAATATCAGCGACTAAGAAAAAAGAAACCAAGGTTTACAATAGTTTCTACCATAACCTCAACAGTTTTGCAAACTGTTCTGTGTAAAATGATACCGTAATTTCTAATTCACACCCTAATACTATGTTAACAGATTCAATGCGATTTTTGCAACACAAATGAAATTTGCAGATTATGTCAAGTATGAAGAAATTATGGAAAAGAGCCAGAGGAGCATACTCAGTCCAGAGCCTAGGGTAACACGAAGAGGTATTTTCCGGCCAAAGAAGCGGTTCTTGGCAGTGGAGAACACAAAATATCTCTCAAAATCAGTCTCAAACTCAGAGTCTTCATCGTCGAATTCTTTGTTACTGAGAAAATCCGAGTCTGCAACATCCATGAATTCTTTTGGTTCAGGTATTATTTAACCTCCTCTTCCTTATACGTTGGATCCTTTCTTAATGTTGTTACATACAGTATAACCTGTAAAGAATGACATTTCCAGAAAAAACAATGACATGCATTAACAAAATATTAATTAATCAATGTTACAAATATGTTCGTTGCATGAACAAATGAAAAACATTCATTCAAATTATGACAAATGCACAAGAATTTGCATGCTGATGCACAAATATTCAAAGTCTGTGAGATGAAATATACAATTTCTTACTATCATGAATCAATAAACAGTGGAGAGTTTATCCTTTTCGAGATTTCTTCTTTTCAAGAATATATGGATTCATGTTGGAGAAACTCTGTTTTCTACCTCTGCATTGTTACAAATCTCAGAGAACCTATATACTCCGTAATCCACCCCTTAATATTCGCATGAAAGCAATCATGAGTTTAAATAAATATTATTTTCCTCTTTGTTTTTTATTGTTTTTTTTTTCTCTTTTCAAATTAACTTATTTTTGTATGATATTTATCTATAATGAAATATTTGTTTTTTATTTCTAGTTTTTTGATCTATACATTACACAAATAAATATTCGTTTCGTATACTTAGCATTTATAATAAATAAATATTTCTAATATAAATTTCTTTTTATTTAGTTAAATTAAGAAAAAAAGTTCTACGAATAAATATTCAAAATTGTTTTCTTTCAAGTCTTAAAACTTTATTTCCGCATCTTTCTTCCCCAATCTTATAGTTTCCTTACCTTTAAGCGTCGGCGGACTTTGATCGGGATTAAGGGAACCATAGTTTCCCTAAGATTTTAATTTTATATATATATATATATATATATATATATATATATATATTATTTTTTTATTGTTTAAAAAGTAAAATAAAAATTAATTTGATGAACCTTAGTTAATAATTAGATTAAAGGAATTAAGGTTTTATATCTTATTATAAGATTTTTCCAACCAAGTTATCAAGAAAATGTGAAATAAAAGAAAGACATATTAGAAAAAAAAAGAATTGGAGAACAAAGAGAACGAAAATACATACTCACACGATCTCATGAATCAGTATCCTAGTATGATTTATGTATGTTGTATTTATGATTCTTCCATTACGATGTTTCTCCCAAATTAGTATGAACCCTAACTATGATTTTAGAAAATTTTTTGTATGAAATTGGCATGAACCCTAATTATATTTTCTCAGATTAGTATATAACCCAACATTTAAAAGGTTGATATTTTGTATTGTCCAATACATACAATGAATTAGTTGAATAATCTTGAATTGAAATAAAAATTAGAATAATCATTAATATGAATTCAATAAATTAGGAAGATCGAAAATTAAAAAATTTGAATTGCATTGTTTAAGTAAAGAAAATATTTTTTTTACTTAAAAAAATTATATATAAAAAATCTAATTTGACACCCAAATATTTTATTTAAGTTACGACACTATCTTTAAGGACAATGTCCTACTATCATATAATTCTAATTTCTAAATTTTTCTTATACATACATAGTCTTTTACCTAAATTCATGATTTTTTTTTAAAACCACACAACTTATAACCTTTGGAACAATAATATTTAATATGTGAAAGTTTTGCATTTGTAAACTTTGGCTGTTCAATAGAACTGTGCATTAAACTACTAAGCACAGTTACTTATCATCCTATTATGTAAAATCACCAATTTATATTATTTTTTTTACATGTAAATACTTCTAATTGTGTCTGTTCAGTAAAACTATATATGGAAGAAATTTTGTTTTTTTTTTTTACGAAAGTAGTATAGTTTTATATTAAAATTACTGTAATAGCCAGATTTTAAAGAATTTACCAGGTAAGTCGTAGGTCAGGAAAACGAGTTCTTTAATTAAAGTCGTAATTCACGGTTTTTTGACTGGCCACAATAGTCAGACAACTTTCAATTGAATTTATTTGCCAACATTGAAGTCGTTACCTTTTGAATGCGATTTCCAAATTTTTTTTATCATAGTTTAAGTCGTCACTCTGGCTCATGATTTTCGATTTGTATAGCAAGTGGTGTTTTAAAAATATATTTTGTTTGATGTAAGAGGTGTGAGTGAGAGAGAGAGGAGATAGGGGAGAGGGGTGAATCAAGTTTTTTTTGTTAAGTAAACTTAAATGAGGATAATTGGAGAAATGGAAAAGATAAGAGTGTTTTTTAGTAATAATTACAAGGTTCATTAAATTATACTTTGGTAATAGCTAGGTAGTTGTCTTTGAGACTACAAGTTTATTAATAGTATTTTGATAGTAATTAGGTATATGCATTAATTGTATTTTGGTAGTAATTGTATTCAAAGTATATCATTGAAGGGCTAAGTTAAAAGGTTTATAATTAGGGTGTGTACTACTCAAAGTTTCACATAACAAGTCATAACATAGAGAGTGTTTTATTCAAAAAGACTTGTTTTCCAGCAAATTGATATCAAAGTTTAAGAGCTTGAGTGTTTAAGAAAAAATGTTTGAGAGTTAAAGAGTTTGATCGAGATCACTAACTTAGAAAATAACATGCCCCTGGTGAAGTAATCAAAAGGCGTCAACTATGACAACTGAAGTCTACAGATAAAGGCTCTCCTTGGTTCCCAATAAAAAGCATGGGAAGTAGTTGAAAATGGACACCAAGAACTATAATATATTGAAGAACAAACAATTTCCCAACTTGTTGCGTTGAGAGCAACACGAGTAAAGGACAAAACGATTTTGCAAGTGATGTACTAAGCTGCCAATGAATTCTACTTTGAGAAGATAACAAATGCTAAATATTCAAAAAAAATGTGAGATATATTGGAGAATGCATATAAAGGAGATAATTGTGTGAAGCAAGTCGGCTTCAAACTCTCATAGGCGAGCTTGTTGAGACTGTGGTGAATCAGCTCAGAAGGAATGGAGAGACCTGCCCACTTGTCGAGTGGTGGAGAAAATCTTAAGGTCGTTAATCGACGACTATGAGAATATTGTGTGTGCAATTGAAGAGTCAAAGGATTTGTCAATGCTCTCGATGGAAAAGCTTGTCGGGTCACTTGATGCACATGAGCAATGAAGAAGGAAAAAATGAGGAGGAGTCTTTTGATCAAGCACTTCAAACAAAGGCAACCATAAAGGAGAATAAGACATCTTATACTCATAACACTAGAGGCTGAGAATGTATAAAAAGCTATCCTGGTGATATAAGTCAAAGACATGAAGAGGAGATTGGCATGGCCAAGGACGAGATCAATGGAGAGGAGGTTGATCAAGCAACTAAGCTTTTAAGTGTTTCAAGTGTGGCGAATATGACCACTATGCAAATGAGTGCTACTGAAATAAGTGTTTTAGTTGTGGTAAAGTCGAATACTATGCAAGGGACCGTTGATCCGAAAACAAAAGGGAAGAGACGACCAACCTTCTCATAATATGTTGAAGAGGAATGTGTGTTGCTGATGATGGGAAGGTCTAAAATCAGTCTAAGTTCATGGACTGTTCATACCGAACTTGGAAGCTTAGATGACCAATACAATAAGGAATCAACGACAAAGATTGCAGTGTTGCAATGGGAGTGTGATGAATTAGTGAACAAGAATGTTGTAAGAAAGGAAGAGATAAACAAACTGAAAGCGAAGCTTGACAGTTTGCAAAGTGATGGTGTGGCGAATAACAAGAAAATTGAGGAGTTATAACGAGAGGTGGTGCATTCGCGTGAGGTGGCAAAGGTGGCTAAGGTTATGACGTCAAGGGTGGCGAACTTGGAGACGAACGAGGCCAGGCTAAAGCATGATATGATATCAGAGATTGACTGTTTCATCGTGCAACACGTGGAGAGAGTGTGGATGAAGCTTGATGTGAAATGAGTGAGGTAGTCATGAATGTCGATGAGGGCATTACAAGAGGTCGTGGAGAAGAAACTCAAAGAAAAAGATGATGAGATTCAACGCTTGGGAAAGCTCAATTGGGTGCTTCAAGAAAGAGTAAAAAGTCTCAGCGTGGAGAATTAAATATGGAGGGAGTTGTCATAGAAACATCTAAAATGGGAACTTGCCCGTGTTAACGAGGAGAACTTCCACCACGACAAAGTCGTCTCCACCAAGTTGAATTCCAGAAGCAACAACAAGAGTTCAGAGGAGGTGAAGGAGAATGAAGTTAGCGGAAACATAAACTGAAATGATGACATTGTGGTAACAAAGATGTGCAACGAGTGTGAGGACAATCATGGTAAGGAAGATGAAACAAATAAAAAAATAGTTGAAGTTGCAGTGACAGATGGTGGCTATAGGGTCAATAGTTGTAGTGATTTATGTGTGCCATGGAAAATGGAGGTGTTTTCATATTGTCAAAGAGTAATCAATCAACAATGGAAAAACGAGCTAGTGCTTGTAGCAAGACAAGATAAAGGATAAAAGATCCACCATATACAGGTAAATTGGCTCCTTTGGATTCTCACGGGGATCCCTCTTCCACTCCATTTTTTCACTCGCACCTGGATTTTCACAAGTTCAACATTGAAACTACCCCATCAATACCACAGTGAATCATCATCACCTTGACCCTTCACGTAAATCCACCATTTCTTCGTGCACCCTGGTTTTCACCTTTCATACACCTCCTATATTTATTGGGCTTTGTCTTATTTTGCTGCGTGCACTCCCGTTATTATAACCCCGCACACCTTATGTTTTGTTTGTTGTCCTTATGTCTGTTTTATTATGTTTACTCACTGCACCCCATTTTTCACTACACACACCTCACAATATTTTGCTCACTGCACCATGTCTTTTACTATTCTGCACCCGTATTGGTTTCATTTTCTGTTGGGCTATTTTAGATTTTGGACTTTTATTTTAGCTCTTGGATACGTTTTTAAAATTTTCACCTCTTTTGCTTTTTAACACCTCACTTTCTTGTACATTAACATTTTTAATAAAATAAGATAAAAACATAAACATTAAAAACATGTTCTTTTTAACTTTATTGTGTCTGTCCGGTGGTCTGCACCGTGTGACACCTATTTTAAAAAAAAACCAAAAATAATTTTCTTTTTCTTTAGTGTCTATCCGACCGCTCACGTCTTGTGACACCAATTTCAAATGATTCAAATATACCATCAAAATATAACATTTTCACAATATAAAGATATCAACATTTTAAAAAAAAAGGTCTTTTAAGAACTACGTGATCATTTTCAAATAGTTGTCCAAATCGTTTCTTTAAAGAACTACATAACCAATGATTTCTCATTTTGAATGAGAATACGTAAGATCAATGTCAATCCTTGTTGGGTCTAAAAAAATTCAAAAAAATATTTTTGTTTCTTTTTAGTATCATTTGTCTTATTATTTTTGGGAAAATTATCATTTTGAAAACCACATCAATGTTTAATTAAAGGTACCGCCCTTGGGTAGACACTGTAGGGTGCTAAGACCTTCCCTACACCCTACACGTAACCGACTCCCAAACTCAAAATTTTAGTTTTCCGTAGACTTGCTTTATCGGTTTTCCATAGTTTCCCAAAAATAACTATGGTGACAACTCCAAATCTCTTTTTAAATCTGTTTCTTTTTAATTCGCCGTCCCGTCGTAATTGTGATTGCGACACTTATATTTTGTTTGAAAGGTTTCACCAAAATCCAAAACAAGGAGTTTGTCATCCCAATAACAGGGTATTTAATACAAAATAGTTATGGATTGTTTTTATAATGGTTCATATTTTATCATGAGCAGCTGTATGAATCAAGTAAATGACGTAATTTTATAAATTTGTATTTTGTCTATGTTTTGGTCTCTCTTATTTCCGTTGTCTAACTGAACCAAATCATTAGTTGGTTGCTTACTGTTTCTCTCTTATAATTTAGTATAATTTTTTCTGGAGCTTTCAATGTTTTGTTTTTGAATACGGAGAATGAAACAGCTTTGTTGATATTATTATATTTGTCAGAGATACTTGTCTATCTCAAATACTGATGCAATGTTCTTCTAAGGGCCAGTGGGATTTTCACTGTAATCCAGTTTTCTCACACATTAAATAACATATATATAAAACCTAACTGATTATTTATTCTCCAAATTAATAATCATATTCACGAATCATCAATCTTTTACTTACTTAATTAATTAATTAAAATGAATAATATGTTAAAAATTTTGACAAAATATTTTGATGTTATTTTCAACTTGAATATAATACAGATAATGAAGATTTCGGAGACAATAAAAATAATATTGTAGAATAATGAAATTTGTTATGCAATAAAAAAACAATTTTAGATATATTATATTTTAACTTTGTAGGTTTATCTAAAGGTTCATCTTATTAATGACTTTAAAATAGTTATTTTAATTATATAGTTTGAATATGGTTTAATATAGATATTTTGCTTACGAATATGGTTTAGAATATTGATATAGTATAATGTTTAATTGTATAATATTGTGATTTGAAGATGTGCATTTTTCTATACTGAATTCTTTTATAAGTAATCTATGTATAATTTGAAAAAAAAAAGAAAATTCTCATAAAACCATAATAAATGTAGCTTAAACTCGGAGGCAACATTTATATTAATATGGTCTGAATTCAACATAAAAATTGTTGTCTATTATGAATATTTTAAACAACAGTTTTTATGAATGTTGTTGTACTGAAACTATTATTTATTATATATGATCACACTCATATAGATCACGTCTAAAAGATCGCTGTCTAGACTTTAGACCAAAATTTTTATAATTTAAGTCACTATTTTATGATGTTGTATAAAGTAAATTTTATTATAATTGAACATATTATATGAATATAGAATAAAAAGAAAACTACTCCCATACACATCACGTATCATGAAAGCCGTCACCATTATATGCTTTGACCCCACATGCAATCATGCTTATTTTTCAAAAGTATTAATTAAACAATATTATAATATGAGCTCCATTAATACAGGATAACAATTTTTAAAAAAATAAAATAAATATATTAATCGATCATTCACACTAAATTATATTAAATAATAAAAAATAAAATAAAAATAAGAGTTATAATATTATTATCATTTTATTTGATGCCACCGACCCCGGTTACATGAATTTCATTAATGAAGATCCGGTAACCATTCAGTGTGAAATGCATATGAACCAGAAATCCATTAACATTAGAGGCAAACAAACCTGAGGTAGACAAGTTTCTGCTTCCACATTAGACAAAATAAACCTCTTTAAACACTCACACATAAACTCGAGAATTAGGCTGCAGACCATTATCATCAAATTTTAACTAACCATTACATTTCAGAATTAATAGAAAATAAAAAATAAACTTCAACAGTTAAACAGAAACACAATAGATGTAAGCAACTAAAAAGGGAAGGGATTCAACGCGCCCTTATTCAAACAACCAAGAACACGAACACTTTATCGGTAAATACACACATCATCTCACGCACACACTATTTCACACACACAATGTTATATATCTATAAGTATATTGCAAAATTAATAACTTTGTGGTTGTTGCAACTTTAGCAAGTTTTCCTTTTTTTTCGGATGTTTCATGCGATTTGAGCAAGAATTTCTCCACAAGTTGATCTCACATTCACATTTTATAAGATATTATTTTTCACATCAGATTTGAAGCATGGAATTTTTAAATTCATTCATCACCTATAAATATCTATAAATATGTGATTAAATCCTCTTCCAAAACAAAACATTTTCTTATCTCTCCTTTTCTTATCTTCTTTCTTTTCTCTCTTCTCTTGTATTCTGATTATACCTACTCTATGTAGGAGTTATCTTACTAGTTTCTGAGATCGTCAAAAATTCCGAGAAATTCCTATTATATCTTGGAGACTTGTATAACATACTGCTGATAAATCTTAAAGATATTGAATCTACATCCCTTGAAAAATCTTTGTATTCGTAATTTTGTCGGCTAATACGACACAGAGTACCATTACATTTGGTACACACACCTCACACGTTATGAAAGCTTAAAATGACATCTCATACTCTCAAATCTTCCCCACCTACTCATAAGTTCAGAATTTATGGATTCTGCTTTTCTACCTTCTCATGTAATCATAAATTAACCCATATAAAGACATTTTATTTTCATCATCCGTCCTTATAAACTCGTTTCAACAGTTAATCGAATGAAGCAAATGGTAAGATTTTGCTTTATAAGATTTCATACTTCATAACATCAAGGTTTTTTGGCAGAAAGGTGCAGATTTTGAGAGAAAATATGGGAATGAGCAGTGTGTAAAAGTATTCCAGACTCTAGGTAAGTCAAGAAGGGTTAAACGTTTTCCCAAAAAAATGTCGTTGTCAACTCAGACGACATTAGACGATACCAGTGAAGTCGTACGACTTCACTTTCCGTATATGGTTTTCATATTTTGGATAGTTTCACCAAAATGGATAATGAACAGTTGTAGCATTTTGTCTTTTTCCTAAATACAACAGTTATAAAAAGTCAAACTTTGATCAAATCAAAACCCAGAGATCGTGGATTTGTTTTCAAATAACTCCAACGAAGTTAGGTAAAACATCACCTCAATATATGTCACCGCAGAACAACAGTGTTGTGTCAATTTGAAAGAAATTTCACAAAGCGCATACAAATCGTGTGCAGGTTCAAGAAGCATAATGACAAGTGCTTTTATTCAAAATAGGAAACTAGAGAAACAAAAGACGAACCTTATTTTTGCGTTACAAGATTTCATGCATCATAACATCAACATAAATATGAATAGAAAACCAGTTTCACCAGAATGCTAAATCTTAGTATTAGAAGGAGCAGTTCATAGTTTTTTGACCAAGATATTGACTCCATGTTCAGGCTCTATGAGCAACCTGAGAGTAGGCGAATGAACGTAGCGTGGAGAGAGTGAGAAAGTGAATTTGGACAATATGAGAGCTATGATCATCTTAAGTTCCACAATAGCCAAGTTCTGTCCAAGA
>Ga0214544_1000898_pt1 | contig 58550 bp, 35 predicted proteins | sample CNSS3metaG_FD_160074 | JGI IMG/M metagenome (GOLD analysis project Ga0214544, IMG submission 160074) | Root nodule microbial communities from cowpea collected in UCLA plant growth center, Los Angeles, California, USA - CNSS3 | ecosystem: Host-associated > Plants > Roots > Nodule | place: USA... | reverse complement strand
CTCTCAACCACTTGAGCTAGTACCTTCCCATGTCATAACTCCCCGCATTTATTGCTTTAAATATTCTCATTATCCGTCCTAATTAAATAGTTAATTAAATAACTATTTAATTTTCCCGGATCTTACAACCACAGCTCCAAGAACTATTTTAGAGAGCTGAAACAGGAAGATTCGTACAAAACGAAGTTAAGAGACTTAACCCTAACTTGACCAACGTGCATAAACAGTGCGAAAAGGAGAAGGAACAGACCAGAAGCTCTAAAGCTCAGCTTACCTAGAAATAGAATGGGTTTTTGCTAGCTCGGAGACGTAAGGATGGTGTGCCCTAGCAGAGCACCTTGCTTGAGACGAACGGAGGGAACAGAAGCTGGTTTCTTTTTCTGAAAAAGAGTCAAGTGAGATTGTGAGAGGAGGCTAGTAGGATATTGGGGTCCTTCAGAGGGGCTGACCCTGGGCCTACGAAAGGCCAGGCCCAACCCTTTTTAGGACAGAGAAAGAAAAACAAGGCTTACATATATATATATATATATATATATATATATATATTATTAATAGTTTTTATATATTCAAAATAAATCATGATAAATAAAATAAATTACATTTATTATATAATTTGAATTCTTATACTCAAATTTTAATATCTTTTACAATGATGGAAAGAGTTGTTGGATTTGAAGAATTAAGTTAAGCATGTTTTCTCACAAGGCTAAGAGAAATTCGTTTTAATAATGATATTTGAAAAATGTGTTACTAAAGATATATTGATTGTTATAACTTTCATTATGTATCGGTGAGTCCTATACACAAGGTAAATAAATAAAAAGGGTGCTAGTTTAATACACAATTTTAATCACAAATTCTTTAAAAACGGTTTTAATTATAGTATAATTAATTAAGTTGTTATATAATTAATTATTTTGTTCTTTCTTTTAAACCAAAAAATCAATTATCAATTTTGAAAAAGTTCTATTTTTATCTTTTTATATTAGTTTATCTATTAACAAAATTATGTTCAGTTATTAACTAATACGATCAAGTTTCACTTAGTAAATTAATGTTATAAAATATAAATCGAACATAACAAAAATATTCTTAAAGTTTATTATTGTGTTTTAAAAAATGTCATCATCATTTGTGTGTCAAAATTATTAACAAAGCAAAAGCCTACATCAAGTCACTTAGGATACAAGTCAAAGCTAGTTCATTTCGACAATCGTCTTAACACAAACTTATGTTAACTTTGATCCAACTATTTGTCTTGTATGGTCTTTTTTCTTGTTCTTTTTACCTAATTTTTAGTAATAATCTTTTTCTCTATTATTTAAGTATCACAGTTATTGGGATGCTACTTGAATAGAACATTAACGTTTAATGTTGTATGAAGTGCATTTAATTCACATATACATCCATGCTCATTAGATGAAAGAAGATGAATCTATTTGAGTTTGAAAGTTCTCAACAACCAAAAAGAGATTTGTAACAACATTTTCTTCAAAGCTTTATATAAGACCATCCTTTAAAGAATAAGAAAAAGAAGTAAACAATTGTTAAGTGTCAAAACATTGCCAAAATCTTCTTGTGGCCTTAAAAAATTTGAAGAGAATATTGTTGTGTTCATAAAACTAGAAGAGTTCGCATACTTGTATACTTGTAAGACACTAACACTCTCATGTGAGCAAACCTTTATTATTTGTGTGATCACATCTTTATACGAATCTAGTTTATTTAGCAAGGACTGACTATGTTCCAGCTAATATTCAATGTGTTAGCTAGGAGTGGTTGTTGTAAAATATAATATTGTTTTAACTAGAAGTGGTTGTTGTCCAAACAGTACTAAGTGGGTTACTTAAGAGTGGTTGAGTTAAAAAAAAAAATACACAAATTGTTTAACTAAGAGTGATTGCATTCTAGAACATACTCAAATTTTTATCTAAAAATGGTTGGGTGTTCGAATAATACTTGAGTGAGAAGTGACTACATTTCAAATAATACTCAATTTGTAACTTGCAATGCACATTGAAACTCGGTCAATTGATTAATAATTGAATGTAGTTTTATACTATAAGATGAATCAATATAAAAACCATAGAGTAAAGTTTTGTATCTTATCTTTGTTCATTGCATACTACATACTAATTAAAAATAAGGAGACATTTACAAATTAAACTTTAGAAAAGTTCTTTTTATATCATTTGGCAAGCTAAAACTATTGTTTGACTACTTACTATTATATAATACGTTGCAAAAATTTTAAAAAGTCTTAAACCACAATTTAACCATCTCCTTTTTGTGTTTTGGATTCATTTTTAACAAAAGTGAAATATCACAAATTCAAGATCCATACAATTTCTCTTACCATAGTTTTCTAAAAATACAAATCTAAGTTTGAAGAATTATCCGGTTCAATTAATTAATTCAATCAACAAAATTGAATTAGAAATACAAATCAAATCAAAATATCTCAATCTAATTAAAATACAATTATCAAATTAATATTTAATTGATTCCTAATTAATGTCTAAATTAAAAAAAAAAGTAAGTTACAATCATAAAGTGCATTTTATTCTCCGTTGACATTTGAACTAGATAATGACTTATTGGTTAAAATATGTTAAATATTGCAACAATAAAAAAATGTAAATATGTATTTTAAATTTGCTTGAATAAATAGATCAATGAATTTGGGTCGAAAGTTTTCTTGTGAAAATTTTGCATATTGATATTCATGTCTATCACAGTTAAGTGTCAAGTTGTCACCTAAACAATGTTTAAGTGATAGTCATTAGTTTAAGTGCAAATCAATATTGCTTGAGTGACCAAGTAGATATTCAAGCCACAGTATTAAACTTTGAACAAGAGATGTCAAATTAATTTTCTCTACTCTAGAACTTCATTTTTTAAGTGACAAGTGATCACTCAAGTGATGAAGTATTAGTAAGGTGATGAGATTCTGGTAAGTATATTAATATTATCGGTGAGACTTATCGCTCAAACGTTTTCCAACTCAAGCGATATTGGATGTTGCTCAAAGAATATGTTGGTAGTTCAGACAAGAAAAGTCTAATGTCAATTTTCTCTTTTTCAAAGCATTTTGTCCAAATGTTGATGTGAAGCTCAAGTTGTAAGACTTTTCGCTCAAACAATTATAGCATGAGTGATGGACGTGTAGTAACTCTTCCATGTTTTAAAAGGTGAAAATTATTCAAGTGGTAGTAGTTATTCATTAAAGTGACCTGAAAATAAAATCAATGCATGTGTATATGCAATTAATAAATGCAAATATGTATAATTATTTGATGATGTGCAATTTGAAAAATTTGAGAGTTTGAATTTGAGTAATTACATGAAAATGTATCGAAATAATCATGTTATCTTTGATTGAATAATTTGGAATCATATACCTATATAGATATGTTGAGTTAGTTTGTGATTTATAATATTAAGTATACGAATAAATTATTAAAAAAAGATATCAGTATTTTGTTAATGATTTAAATCACATAAATTAAGTTATCATGCTTTCTGAGAAGTCGGAAGAAAAGTCTTACACAATTATTTAATATTCTAGATTGTATATTTATTTATTTAATAATTTTATTCTTTATTATACCTTTAAGAATCACATGTAAATCAAAAATATTTATAGAAAGTTATATTTTATTTTGTAAAATATGACTTTCAAAATGTATTTATTCAATATTTTTATCTATTTAAAGCCTTAGAATGGATTAGACAAATTTATATTAACATGAATTTATTTGTTTAAATCCCGTTTTCGATATATTTGTGTTCGATTAATATTATACCATAGAGAGAATGGAGTGTTATAATTATACTAACTCTTTCATCTATTTTAAAATTATTACATCACTTATTCCTATAAAAGTTATTCTACAAATGTTACCAAAAACATAGGATTGAAAGAATATCGAAGTGTCTCTCGAAGTTTCACTTGTAATTTCCTCTTTCAATTATTTAATGTCTAATACCTTTAAAACCTAACAGCTAGGTGCGTCTCACGTCACCACATGACGAACATCGTATACCAAACTTTGGGACTTCAACATATAAAACCAAATTGTAAATATTCTTAAACAAAATTATCCTAGTTTTCTTATTTACTGGATAAACAAAATACAGATTTTCAACATTTTTTCTTGAAAGCTACACATTTTTAAGATATAAAACACAGTTACTTTTATATAATATTTTTGTCATAAATATTCAAAAGTTGTAAAAAGTATAACCTTTTTTCTCTTGAAAGAATAAAAATTATTGATTTCTAATCCAACGGTGTGATTGAATTCACCTGAAACACAGAAAATTTTCTTAACTTCGCTGCTTTGTTCTCTCTCCTTGTGTCCAATCGTAAGTGCAATCTCCAATCAAACTAGTTTAGTTTCATACGCAGACACGCCCCTTTTAAAACAGAGGAATCCAACATGGGAGCAGGAAGTTTCCTGAAGGTTGTTCTGAAAAATTTTGATGTTCTTGCTGGGTAAGTTCTCTTTTTTTTTCTACTTTTCTTGCTTTTACCGAACCTCTGTAAAACACACTACTTGGAAATTATTATGTTCAATCTGTTTTTATTTTTCTCATGACTGATGGTGATATCTTTCGCTGTTGGGTTTCTCTTGCAGGCCTGTGCTGAGTCTTGCGTATCCTTTGTAAGTATACATAAGACATGTTAAAAGCTTAGGATTCACTCTATGTTTGGTTCTAAAAGTTTTCTGTAGTTTGGTTTTGTTATTTTTTTAAAGCTAGTGGTTTTATTTCCACCCTTGTATTTTGTTTTTGTTTTCTTTTTAAATATTCGAGCTTCGGTCTATAAAACAAACATTTGATCTGCATACAAAGTTTGAGTATTTTAAAAAAACATGGGAACTAAAACCAACGATTGATCCATGGTCAATGTTTTCTTTGAATATTCTAGTATTTTAGGAACTAAAACTGATAACTCTTTTTCTGATGTTGTATATTTTGCTCGCTCTTGTGATTGATCCATTCATAGTCTCTGATTTCTGTGAATAATGTCTCAGATATGCGTCGGTTAGGGCAATTGAGAGCAAGTCTCCTGTTGATGACCAGCAATGGCTCACTTATTGGGTTCTGTATTCCTTGATCACCCTCTTTGAACTTACTTTTGCCAAAGCTCTTGAATGGTAATTTTGCCTTTGCCTTTGCCTTTCAATCCTTGTTTTGGGGGTTTTCTTCTTTACTTAACCTGACATGAGTACTCAATAAACTTTATGAGAAATCTCAGATTTTGACTCCTTATTATCACATGGGCTGTTACTTATTTTGGATTTTATTGATTTTGAGCAAAGTTATATGACAATAACTATTTAAGAGATGTGTTCATCACTGCTTACTAGTTGTCATCGTAGCTAAGTTTACCAGCAATATAATTCATACTACACTGTTACCCTTTGTGTTGTAATAAGTGAAAGTGTTAGTTGCAGTCTCCAATCTTATTATCTAAATGTCTACAATTTGTGCTCTGTGACATGGAATATGGAGATCAAGACACAAATGAAACTGCATGTTAAGTTTGGTTTTGCTTTGAGCGTTCTGTCAGTGTATTTTTTTTCAACTACTAAGAAATGCAAATGTGAGAATAGAAAAAGCAGAAAGCGTTTGTATAATTTCAGAAAACCTCAGAAGTACTTGGTGTAGCTTCTATATTTAGTGAGATCTGCATTTGTGATGAATTTACAGTGTGATGGTTGTATTATACTCAGGGAAAATACTAACTACCTGTGATTTAATTGTGTGAATCTACTGCAGGATTCCCATTTGGTCATATGCAAAACTGATCCTTACAAGCTGGTTGGTCATTCCCTACTTCAGTGGTGCAGCCTATGTTTATGAGCACTATGTTAGACCTTTCTTTGTCAATTCTACTGAGAACGTTAACATCTGGTATGTTCCAAGCAAAAAGGATTCTTTGGGGAAGCCAGAGGACATGCTAACTGCGGCAGAGAAGTACATTGAAGAGCATGGAACTGAAGCATTTGAGAATCTTCTTAACAAGGTATTTCCATGTGTAAAACTTGGTTTTTGGTTTAAGGGTTAATTCTACATATTTATGCTATCTTCTGTATCTGACTAACAGTGCCATCATCTCTCTGCAGGCTGGTAAAACTAGGAAAAGTAGCAAGCATGCAAATGGAAGCTATTGAATGATGAGGGAGAGTTGCTTGTACATGTTGCCTTAACTTTTTTTTTCAAGTGTGTAACTACATATATCAGTTTTAGTCATCTATGTTTTGTCTCTTCACTATATCAGCCATGGTGTGTGTCAAACTGTGGTATATAGAATTGTAGAATATATATGTGTGTGTGTGTGTGTGTATATATATATATATATATATATATATATATATATATATATATATATATATAATGGATGTGTAATACAAATCAGTTTGTTACTTTGTTTCATTTGTCACACTGCTACTCACTACCCAAACCCTTCTTAAGAGGAAAATAGTCAAATAGGTTTTGGTCCAAACTATGTAACATAATGAATACTTTGTTGTTTATGAGATGATGTGTGGTACTAAAATATTACAACACTTAAAAGAAGATGAACGGTGAAGTGTCACTATTACTTTTTCTTATAGTTGCAAGCATTATTTTCAAGTGGAGATAGATGGCAAAAATTTTCCTTCAAATCAATTTAAATGGTAAAGTGATGTTGTTTTGACTATTGATGATTCCTGTTTAAAAATGTTAAAATCTGATTTACAAATAGAAATGAAAAAAGAAGAAGATAATTTAAGGATCAAATACAAATGTAATAAAAGTACTCTTGAAATTATACTTTCATAAAAGCTTATTGTTATTATCAGGTTCTTTTAATTTGTAGGAAAAATTATGTTCTCCTAGATGTTGAATAACGCTCATACACCTCTCTAGTTATAAGATAGATATTTATAAATTTTTACTTTCCTGGTGTTATTTATAAACAGCATTCACCTTCTTTATCTTTTAATAACGTGTTATTTTATTTTAAAATATCATAGTGGCTAAAATTTAAATGAAAAAGTTACGAAAATTAAAAATTAAATGTTTAAAATATAGAAATTTTTTTGTAACAAAATTAATTATTTAATTATTACATATTTTTGAAAAAAACATTATTTTAATATAAAAAATAAATATAAAGTATAATATTAAATCTATCGACTTTTTTGTCTTTAATACAATTTTAAATATAAATATAAACAAAAGACATACAATTATTACTTTATTGATAGCATAAAAGGCGTAATCGACAAGAGTATGGTATGTTAGAAACTTATTTTACTTGTAATATTATGATGGTAACTAATCCAGCAAGTTTTCAAATCCAACAAGTTTTCATTTGTGATAGGAATCATCCAACAATTTTTCACATACGATAGGAGTCAAACATGAAAGTAAACATTATTTATGAATCCTTAGAAAGTTATAAGAATATATTTTTTGTATAATTAAATCAAGTTATTCTTTATTTATAAAAAAAAAACTATTTTAAACCTTTAGTTTTCATAATTTTTTATTAAATTTTGATCAAAGTTATTTTTAAATAACATAAGAAAGATGACTGTGAATTCATTAAAAACATATAAAATGATAGAGAAAAAAGAAAAAACATTTAAAACCAGTATCCTTTTATTAAAATATAAAAAGGAGATATATGTATTTTAAAATCAGAATAGTGTTCTTTATTGTGGGCTTGAAAAGGAGCTTGAATCTCTCCCAATTAAAAATAATTTAAAAAAAAGAAAAGCAAAGCTTCCACAAAATTCTATTTGAATCATGTAAGCTTATCTGTTGTCTTTATAACATAAGAATTGTTCTGTTTTGGTTAATCTTTTGACTAAATATTGTCAACTTTTGAAAAGAAAAAACTTATTAATTCTTGTCCAAAATAATAGAAAAACAAACCAAATAACTAACTAACATTATCACAATTAAATTATTGGAAAATGTTTACATTAAGATCACATCAAACTTCAATACCTTAACCATTAATTCATTTCTGCATCAAAATTCTGGTGACATTGGATAATGGCATCAATGAATTATAATAACCTATAAATTTCAAATACAGTACAGACATTTCTACTTGGAATTTGAAATGTTACTAGTATTAACATCTTCATGGTCAAATTCTTGAAACCAGTCACATTAACCATCTCAAGGCATAACAAAAGAAGAGTTACAATAACCTAGAAGTTCTCATATACAGTAGATTTCTCTACTTGGGATTTCAAATGTTATTGGTATTTGATTAGTATTATTATCATCATCTTGATCAATTTCTTCAAAAATTAAAAAATCAGCCACAGTAATATCTCAAGTGGCAAAACCAGTATAAGATTTCTTGCATCCTTTTAAAAGTAAAAGGAATCCATTTCATTCATAACTATAGATAGTGAAATACATCAAACTTAAAGAAAATTTGGAGAGGCTCCAACAAATAGGAAAGGGTTGAAACATATCCATTTCAAAAAAAGTTCATTGAAGTTATTTTTTAACAGATATCAAGGACAAGTGAGATTAACTCTATTGGAAACATCAACCAGAATATTTGATTATCCATCCAGGTTTACAACAAGAAACAAAAGATCCATAAAACTACAGCTATGTCATTATGGCACTTCATGGCCATGGCATGGAGAAGGATAACTAGTCTCAGTCATCACAGATAGCAGTAACTCCAGTTCATACCAGCCAGGATCATTTTGTAAGAGTAATCAGGTTTTAATTTCATCTTCAACTTCACCTTCACCTTCATCTTCACCTTCACCTTCACCTTCACCTTCACCTTCATCTTCAACACCATTGATGACATCATTAAGGTACTCTTGAGCTTCATCTAATGCTGATCCTTTTGCATCAGCCGCATACAAAATCTTCTTAATTGCCAGAGACATCTGCGTAAAAAAATGGTAACAAGGGAATTAATTACTTTTGCAACTTCACTGTGCATGAATGCACAATTTACTACCGCTTTAGGAATAGATTGTTTGTAAATATATATATATAGAGCAGTGATTGGTTTCCATTGTAAATATATTATGCTATTTTATGTTCAAATTCAACATAGGTAGAGATGGGCATAACCACACAGGAAAGTAATAGACCTTTCAAATCCATTGTGAATAAAAATAACTAAACTACAATGAAAGCCTTTCATTAGAATTCTTACAGGATCATCCTCCAGTGCTGAAGCCTGACAAAGAATTTCTATATCCCTTAATTTTGCGAAGTAAAAGTCTCTTTCTTTTTCCAAGTGATCCACTGACTGTTTGAGATCACAAACCTGAGAAACAGAAAATAGAAAACAAATGAAGGAGAAAAACTGTAAAGGTAAATAATTTTGCATTAAATTATTATGTAATAAACTTTCAACAGCAATACCACCACAAGACCTAATAGATTGTCATGCCAGGTCTCAGCATGCATATATTGCATTGTATCAGGTGCAACAATTAAGAAAATCAACAATGTCTAAACCTAATGTTCACAGTCATATATATATATATATATATATATATATATATATATATATATATATATATATATATATATATATATACCTGCTTGGACAAAGCCTGAATATCAGCTGAAGCATTAGCACCGTCTGCTCCTCCACTCGACCTCAATTGCTTGGACCCTACACTCAAGGGGAAACAGAAAAGGATGAAAGGTTAAAATTGTAATGCAGAAAAACCTGTATGAAAAAGCTGCAAAACAATTGAAATTCAAACTCAAAGACACCCATAAACAAACCAAATGTTCTGTTCATACTGAGTGAGTCGCCTGAACCAGGATGATTCATAGTATTTGTTTGCAGTGATTTTGATCCCTTTAGACCCTTGACATTTCGGTTTCCACCCTTACTATTCCTACGCTCGACAGGATTATAGTTCCTAGAAAAAAAATGGAAAGTAGTTGATAAATTATACTGACCAGAACATATATGCATAGCCAGTCTAGCTTAGTATTTCAAACCCAAATATCAGTAATAATGAGTTTTAAAATAATGAAACCTATTCTAGAATAGACCAGCAGTGAATCACAAAAATACAGCATCATTATTAAAATAAGTAAATAAATAATAAGGACTAAAGAATAAAATACTAATTTGAAATAATTAAATTAAAACCAAAGTCAAAACAAAATTTCAAACCCTTTTCAGTTTCTCTCTATCCATTGAACTTTGCATTTCGAAATGTATAATAATTACACTCCATATGGAATTCCCCTTTAAAAGTACACGAACAGCAACAACCATGGCCAACCATCCTTATAAATAAGAAAGATATATGGTCCCAGAAAATCTTTCCACTTATTTTCAATACCAAGTCCGAACATCTCATTCTATTTTGGACATTGTGGCTATGAACTAGCGTCAGCAAGTGGCTGGTTTACTGTATGCCAGACTTCATATGTAGTACAATGAGATCAGGTTTATCATAGCTCTTAATGTTACAGATGAGCATAGTCACCCAAAAAATTAAATGGCCCTCTTTCAGTAACATCCATAACACAACTACAATCACACACAAACAAACAAATAAGTAACAAGATTGCAGAGTCATTTTGTGAGTTAAAGGAATACCTTCCTCGTGTTCCTCAATTTTTTTTATTCTATTTTGATAGCATAAATGAACTTACCATGTGTATAAGCCTTCAAGAGTGTTCACTGTGCATAGCAACTGAAATAGCATTCTTTTGAGAAACTAATAAAAGATCGGGGTTTTCATTTTTATTAATTTAATATTTGTTAACTTAGTAAACATGACACTTTATTTATTTGACAACAGTATCCTACTTAAACTCCATATGCATATTATCACAAGAAATGATAGAATTATGTATTTCTTGAAGAAAAATAGTAACAGAGATCAAAAGCATTAAAAGATTGTAAAAGAACTCAGAAAGCATACTCATTCATAATGCCTCCATTGACAGAATCACAATAGCGTTTTAGCCATTGAAGGAACTCCAAGTTGTCCAAAGGTCGGCCTTTAACAAGCCTTCCAACTTCAATATGCTGCAACAAGGTAGTCAAGAGTCAAGTTAGCCCAATATATGAAGGCATCTACTATTAATTGAGTCAAAGTATATACAAGTTTTCAGTCCCAGTTTTCTCTTCTTTTTTTTCTGTTAGTGGGAAAGTTGAACCCACAACCTCTCCCTACCCTTCCTTCTAAACCTGCCAAACCAATCTTACCTCTCCAAATTGTTAACCGAGGATCAAACCTACGATCTTTCCCTCCCTTTCCTTCCATTTAATCACTAACCCACCATATCATTCCAATTATAAAATCAAGATGGAGAATTCACACCCTGGCATAGAACTTATGCAACCAGTGAAACTGGGATTGCATAGCCCAAAAAGTAAGTAAAGTGAGCAATAAACTCTGAATGCATAACAAACCATAGAAGTAATACCACAATAACTGCAGTCGAGGGAAGAGGAAAAAATAATAATAATCTCACAAATGTGGAATCAAACCATTATATTTACTCCTCGTTAGAACATGTAAGTCTTGATAAATTGTTTACCAATGGTGAATCATTCCATTCAAAGTTAAAAATCTTAAAGATAAGTTATTTTAATACTACAATAGAAGTTTAAGAACTCATCCCACTGTTATTATATCTTGCTTTCTTATTTACAAATGTTCTGCTTAGTCTTGTGATGAGAAGAGCACATACCTTCTCAATTTTCAGCTTGTTGAACACATCCTGTAGAACTTTGTAATTCTGAATCATATCATACTCTGTTTTTGCATCAAAATTCACCTAGAACAACAAACTCTCAAGTTTTCAAAATTAATCTTCAAGACACCAGAAGAGCATAAAAGAAGTATGAGCAAAGTCATGTACCTTGTGCATTGGAACAACCCCTGGATATGTCATGTCCATCATCTGGCATTGTACAGCGCCAGATGCAGCCTGGCAATAAGGATAAGAAAGAAGCAGGAATGAACAAAAAACTAAAAGACTTTCATTGTAGATAATAAGCTTTTGCATTAGCTAATAATCTTTTCTGTCATTATTTATTATGAACTTCATTGAGTAATGAAATAGAATCATTTCCCAAATTTGTTCTTCAGGAGAGAGAGAGGACAGGGAAAATAAATCAGACAAGCTTGGTGCAAAAGCAATGTTAGCTCCATTCCATGGGATGCTCACACTTTACCACACCATTAACAGAAGACCAATAACTTTGAATATTTTATTCCAAAACCCACAACATCCAACGAACAGATCAAACAACAGCTGACTGTACACACAAATCATCTGGTTCACATTCAAAACAGCATTCTCGGATTCCAGCATAAATCTCAGAATTTGTTATTCAACCACATTTGGCAAAACCATCAAAGAAAACTCCACCCATAGCATTTCCTAGAAAATCCACAGCAAAACCAGATTCCAATTCTTTCAAGAACCCTAATCCTTCACCATCATAAAAAAACATATAGAGATAGCATTCACGAGGAATAAAAAATGCCAATATGTATGAAAAAGAGAGTAATAAAACAAAGCTTATTACAAAGTTTTTTCTTTTTTAGAGAAATATGAAATGCAAAGAAAGTATTAACAATCCCACAAGATTGAAATTAAAAAAATAAAAAATAAACAACCGGTATTAAGATAATGACATCAAATACACCCCAATAACGAAAACAAAAGAAATAGAGAAACCACATTTCTGTATCAACCCCAAAATCATTCTTTTTTTATTTTCTTCCAATGTTGACACAAACAAGAACCAAGAGGATTACCTCCTCAATGCGAGTGAGGTTAAGTTGAAGGCGATTGTTGATCCAAGTGAGAATCTCATTTCTGCCGACAAAGTATGCGCTATCCATCATCCCTATACTCGACGCCATTTGTTTTGAACGAAAAATGAGCACCTACAGCAGCAACAACCCAATGGGAAAGAAACCAACAATCACGCTTCTGGATAAAGGGATCAAGATTCTGGGGGTGAAATCTGAGGGTGGGGTTACACGTTTAAATCCAAATTTCAATCTTTATTTTCAGAAGAAAAAAAGAAACAGGAAAAACGGAAGAAAATGAATTGAATGAACGAACGGTGAAGAATTGATTTGATTCTTCTGCTCTCAAAGGAAACAGAAACCGGAACAGGACAGTGGTCACAACCAAACCGTACCCAAACAAAGAGAGAGAAAAAGAGGTTCTTTATCACATTCTCTTCTTTTCGACACATATAACGTTTGCTAAATTGTTAATGCGATGGCCACTCTTGAAGTGGGAAACCCGTTTTTTAAAATATTAACTAAATAATTAATTTACTAATGGGTAGGTTTACTATTATTTTAATATTTCATTTACAATCTTACTCCACATATTTTATATTTTTATATTTTCTTTAATAAATACATATATTTCATAACGCCGTTCCAGTTTAGTGCCAGATGGAATGATATGATGACGTTATGTGATTCTTAATCATTATATCCGTACACAAGTTGTGAGAGTGAAAATCACTTCTATCAACATGTGTTATCACAGTTTCGTTTTTTTTTTTCTTTAAATTAAATTAACTCATGAAAAATGATCTAATTTATGTATATGTAATATTTGAAATAACATTAATTATTATCATTATTATTATTATGTTAGAGAACACTACTAATTTGTGCGTATGTTTAATGTATTTGATTATATTAATTATTGTTGATTACTACCACCTACGGTTAGAATCTGTATCTCATGTTAAATTATTTGAAAATTTATTAAAATCTTTGATTTTTACAAAGTAAAAAAAAATTATATATATTAGTGGAATATTATATATGAGACTATTTTAGGAAAAAGCGGCAATGGTGTGAGATTCTTGAGATGTGTTGTCTTATTCCTCAAGAGGTAATAAAGAAATTGCGGGCCCTCACCGAAAAAGTCTTTTATTGGAAAAAAGTTTAACACAAAGGACAATGAGAAATCTTAATTATAAGATTATTAGTTGTACAAAAGCAACAATTCTAACTTATGAATACTCTTTTCTACGTATATGGTAAAGGTACTTTTCTAAACGTTTGAAACCTACCAAGGAATCAAGCACTCTAAATCTTAAGTCTTCTAATAATGTAAATGTGAATACAAACCAAAATTATTTTCTTGTTTTTTGAATTGTTGTTCAACTTAGGTAAAGAGAATAGTTCTACAATGATGGATAATAACAAATTTGTTAAAACAGATAAATCAAAAACACCAAACATTGGCCAAATTCGTTGTAATTTTTAAGATATGGGTTTGGTACAAACTTTTAAAAAGGAAACGGTATAAAATTGGAATGTTTTTAATATTAAATTTTGTTTAAGCGAAAACTATCATTTAACTTTTCAAAAACGGTAAATGGTATTGGTATACAATTCAAAACTTATTTATCTTTGTATCTTTAAAATTTCATTACCTATTTTCTTAAGTTTAAAACATTAATGTCACGATATTTGTTATATTAGTTCAATGTTTAGTCATACTTGTTATCTCTCATGTTTTTATACCAAACATTGAATAGGATTAATATTTATTTTACTTTTATCATATCCAAAATTCTGTGTAACTTATTAAATTTTTTGGAAAATAACTGACTTATATTTCAAGTATTTGTGATTGAAAATATGCTAAATGTCACTTTATGGATTTAAAATAGTGTATTTAAATACAAACTTGAGTACAAGTTTTAGATTAACATAAGATCAAGTTAAATAAAATTCATTACTCATAATTATATTGAAATTACTCTGAATATGATCTGTATAACGTTAAACCAACCAGGCCATTGAATTTCATATTGAAAGAAAATATATATATATATATATATATATATATATATATATATATATATATATATATAACAATAATGTTTAACTATAAACTTCGCCTTCATCTTGGTTCAATAGCAGGCCAGTATCTTCTATAACCCAATTAAATCCTTCTTAAAGCAAATTAGTTTTTAAATAAAAAGTTTATGAAAACTAATGTAAAATATTTAATAATAATACACGCAAGTAACTAATACATATTTATATTATTTTTTTATGAATAATAATAAAACGTTATAAAAGTGAATCAAGGAACCAAAGTAAAATCTGAAGTAAAATAAAAGATATTTAGCCGTAAAGCTTTATTTTGTTTTGTTTCTGATTTTATACGTGTTTGTGGGTTGAAGGAAAAACAATCATGAATTAAAAGGCACAATGGATCAATGACTTAAGGTTTTCGACATCTTGAAAGCATTTTTTAAGAAAATTAGTTTCATCATTCGACAATGTTTATCGTTTTACCGTGTTTGTTTTAAGGTTTAAAGAATCACTTTGGTTTGGATTATTTTATTTAGTTCACAGATCTACCAATTTCATTCCTTCTATAGTATATGCGTTAAATATTAGAATTGGTTTGTTACGCAATAAGAATAAAAATATTATAATTTTTCTTTTGTGTTGTTTGAAACATTGAAGTATTATAGTTTATTTTATTGTTAAATGGTATGGCATTGAAATCTTGGGTCCATTGGTATAGTTATGTCGCTCTTATTTTAATATTTTGTAACCATAGTGGGTGAGTTAATATATATTTCCACTCTATACCTAGTAGGAACCATCTTCTTAGGGACTCCCAAAGTGTTACATAATTTTAATTCATTCTTTAGATAATTTTTACAAAATGGTGTTTTCTAAAAATGGAGATATTATTAGAACTCCAAGTTAGAGTTACAAAATAAATTAAAATAGTATTAAATCATCATCTATTATATATCACCTTGATGATATATATTTAGTTACGAAATATTTTTTACCTATTCCGTAGTTAATTCTTCGTTAACAATTTTGTTGACAAATTAACTATCAAATTGTTATGGAATATTTCATAGCTAAATTCAAGTAGTTCTTTAGAGAGAGATACAATCTCTTGTTATTGTGTGACTAATCTATCGTTAATCTCTCATCACCTCAAATTAGAAAGTTATATAATTTCTAAATAATTTGTTGTTACTTTCTTGCAAATTTGCTCTAGCTAATATTTTGTAATTTTTTTTTCTTGTTAATCCATAACTAATTTGTCACAATTTTGTTCACGTTAATATGTAGCTAATTTGTCATAATTTTATTCTTACTAATTCATTGTTAATTTGTTGAAATTTTATTATCGTTAATACGTAGTTAATTTGTTGCGATTATGTTTTTGTTAATCAATAACTAATTTGTAGCAATTTTTTTCTCTAATCCGTAGCTAATTTGTCGCAATTTTTTTTCTCTATCTGTAGTGTCGCAACCGGAATTGCGACGGAACGGCGAACCAAAAAAGAAAACGGGTTTAAAAAGAGATGTGGAGTCACCACCATAGTTATTTCTGGAAAACTATGGAAAACCATGAAAATAAGACAAGTCTACAAAAAACAAGATTTCAATCCAGGAGTCGATTACGCATAGGGAAGGTGTAAGCACCCTACATCGCCCGTCCGAGGGCGATACCTTTAATTAAAAATGCAAAATTGATGTGATTTTCAAAATGTTAATTTTCCCCAAAAACAATGAAACAATATTATTAAAAAGAAACAAAAATATTTTTTAAGTTTTTGGGCCCGACAAGAATTGACCTTAATGGTTTTACGTATTCTCATTAAAAATGAGAAATCAGGATTACGTAGTTCTTTAAAGAAGATATTTGAAAAACTATTTGAAAAATGATTTAATTTTTGAGAGGTGAACCTGACAAGGACTAGCCTTGCTCCTATGTATCTCAGAGGAGAATCAAGGATCACGTAGTTTCCTACGTATCTTAGAGGAGAAGGATCACATAGTTCTTAAAAGACATGTTGCTTGGAAATGTTGATATTTTTGTTTTGAAATTTTTGTATTTTTTGGTATCTTTGAATTAGTTGAAAATATGTGTTACACGACGCGAGCGGTCGGACAAACACTAAAAGGGAAAGAAAACTATTTTTTGTATTTTTAAAAAATAAGTGTCACACGGTGCGAGCGACCGGACAAACACAATAAAGAGAATATTTTTTATTTTTTCTATATTTTTGCATTTTTTGGTAATTTTCAAATATATTTGTTTTTTTTTTATTTTTAAATAAAAATAAATAAATAAATAAAGGGATGAAATTGTTTAAGAAAAATAAAAGTGGAAAAAAAATGAGTGATTAGTGGAATGTACATGAAGTAATAAATGAGGTGTGTTTATTAAAGGTAGGGTGCAGCAAGTTAAGTATAAAACAAACCCAAAATAGGAAACAAGGATATAGGAGGTGCGTGGTTAACACGAAGGTGTATGAAGTAAATGACGGTCCAGCCCACAAGCCAAACCTGTAGTGTATGTAGTAATCCAAGGAGTACAACAAGCAATTGACACAGTCCATATATGGGGGTGGTGCAGAATAGAAAGAAAGGGGTGCACGAGAGGTGGGCTCAGACGTAGCATGTGGAACCTAAACCCTAACTGCTCAATAATCAGGAGCCAAGCCCTCTCCCTCTCGACGTCCGCACGGGTCACTGCCGTCGAACCTCCAGCTAGCCACACCTCCAGAGCTCGCCGCCGCCCACCTCCAGACGGCCGGTTTTATCGCCGCTGCCATGCTCTTGACCGAGACCGCCACCGGCGCAGACGAGAAACTCGCGATTTCTTCTCTTCATTCATTTTTCTTGCGCGAGACAGACCACTTCTTCCCCCGCGCGACCACAAGACGATGCCAATCCTCCTCACGGCTGCGCGGCTCTGCTCGCCGGAGACTGGGATCAACGATTCCGGCGGCCGTCGGCGTCTACACCGGCGCCCATCCATCTCTAAACCCTGATTCTCTCCTTCCGCAAGAGAGAAAAGCGCCCTATGCCCTACGATTCGCTGCCACCGTGCCAGCCACCAAGACTGGGTCCGCGAGCACCAAGGAAACCAGCCCTCCGGCCGCCGCGACAACGACTGCTTCTGCCCAAGACTCCGACTCGCCGGCGGCTATGCCGCCGGCGATTGTTTTTCCTATCGTCTTTCTGTTTTCTGTTTTTTATTTTGGTTTTATGCAGGTGAGTGATGAAGATGAACGAAAAAGATGAAGATGTAAAGAGAAGTTGATTGATGACGGAAGAGAAACGTGATACTCAGGTGATGACTTTCGTGTTGTGAATGCAAGGGTTGAAGGTGAAGGTTGACGATGATGGAGACTGAGGGTCGGGATTCGAATGAAGGTGTTGGGGTTTGGAAAATGACTTAAGTCGAGTGAAGGTGTAATGGATGGTGTGTGAAGGCTCTGTACGATGAAAAGGTGAAGATGAAAAGGTGAAAATCGAAACATTGAGAAAGAGAAGATGAATGTAAGCAATAAGCGTGTCAATCTCTGTTTTTTATGGTGTTTTATGTAGGTGCGAGATGCAGATGATGGTGAGCTAGAACAAAATCTAGCTTATGAATGTATGAATGGAGTTTATGAATGTATTTTCTGTTTCTTTCTTTTTTTTGTTGCAGTTGCAGGAAGGATGAAAACAACATTCAAGTAACACATTTAATTCATAAAAACACATCTTCATAATGAACAATCCAACAGATAAACGATCCTATACAAACGCCAGATCAGTTCACAACAACATCAGTGATGTATATCAGTTATGTTCATGCTCAAGTGTGTTGTGAAGTGTACCTCTTGTAGATCCTCTTCAATACCTCTAGCTTTCCAATGATGTTACTTTTGTTGTCACTAGTTTCTCTAGCTCCCTTCTTTGCAATCTCCTTTCTCCCTTTTTGTTGCTTTGTTGCTCCCTGTGATAGAATTTTGAAATTCCCTTCTCTCTTACCAGTTCGCTCTGTGAAAATGTGAAACCATGTCCCCTCTTCTCCAAGGAGTTCTCCCCTTTTCAAATGGCTCTCCTCTGTTGTTATTACCATGCCAGTTTCCCCTTTCATCATACTCTGCACAAACATTCTGACATGACCAAAAGCACAAGCCAGGATGCCTCCCAGCCACCCTATCAGTGTGGCTACGTCTGCTGTCCGCTGCCATGACTGCCGTGGGTATCACAGCGGTACACACAGATACCCAACATTTCTGTTTGTGTGCTAAGACACTGACATTGATTAAAATATGAAAATGAACGTTTTTCTTTGCATGGGGAGGGAATGGTGAGCAGAGGACAGTTGACTCTTATTCTCTCTATTTTTCACTTTTTCATTTTCGTTATTTTTTATTTTCACATATCTTTTGAGAACGGAATAAAAAAGTAATCAAAATATTATTAAAATTAAAACCAAAATCAAAATTAAATTAAGATAAAATAAAATAAAAATAAAAAGATAAAATAAAATAAATAAACAAAATAAGGGAAACAAGATTAAATAAAATAAGACAAGATGAAATTAAATTAAAGTTTAAATGAGATGAAAGTAAAAGTAGGAATATGTCTATATTCAAATTAATGTTCACTTTTTTTCTATTATTTCCTTCTCTTATTTATTTTTAAAGAAAATTTTTTATTTTTTATCCGGACGAAATTCGGTGTTAACATGTAACTAATTGTTTATAAATATTATTTTGTTAATTACAATTGCTTCGTAATTATTCATTCTTTAATTCATGATAAGTCATGTTCAACATGTGCTCATAATGAAAAGAGAGAGAAAATGAATGATTCACAATAGTGTCTAAACAACTTTGGTATTTGCCATACATATTCAAAAAGGAAATTAATCATGCAATGATTAAAGTATTTCCAACAAAAATGTTAGAATGTATCGGGACAATTATAATAAAAACAAAAATTTGTATTCCTTAAGACACATCTTAATTCTTTTTTCTTTAAAGCAAACAATAATTCTCTCTTAAAAGATTGCATTTGCTCTTGTGTTTACTCTTAGATTTGTTGTTGCATAACTGCTTGCATTTTTGCAGGTGCCTTCATTTGTGTTTGCATTAATGCTTATAGTGTTTTCACTTGCTCTTGCAAATTAGATATTTTTGTAGTTAATATAGTGATTTCTTCAGTTATCGGATATGGGTTGTTTTTAGAAAAGGAGCCTTCAACCGTTAAAGATGAAACATGTGGATTAATGTTGTGATCAATGTCATAAACTCTACCTTTCTTATTCTCACCCCCTGTTTTTGTCCAAACATCAGAGTCAACTGTAGGATGTTTTAATGTGTCTTTCCCATATTTTTCAATCATAGCATTTTCATATAATTCTTACATCAAAATCAATATGTTAGCAATATTATAAATAAATAATTTAACATTTATAGAATAAATAAATACTTACAATAAAGCTTTTTTGCTTTGTTACACACATATTAACCATGTTTTCTTTCATGAACTTTGTTATATAATTCACCATAAGACATTGGACGCTTATATTCTTATTCCTCTGGAAAAAAATTACAACTCAAGACTCGTATACCTACATGTAATTCAAGAAATACAAATTATATTCGTGATAAACATATATGTCTTTTTTTGTTGTGTGATATTTCTAATTTACCGGTCTCATAAAGCGGAACAAGTTGTTAGTTTGGTTCTTACATTTTATGTTGTATTAGAACATATAAAAGCTTAGCTAAAGTCTTTGGCTCTTACAAACATAGAATGTTCAAGCAACAATAAGTTAGCTTGGTATATGGCAAAAAAAAGTTAAAGACTGTGATGTGTGATCAATATTGAATCTTCCTACATAAACTAAAAGATGCACCGAATGCTTAATCTTTTTCTTTTTAATATTGACCATCAGTAAGCCGCCTATTGGGATATTCAAGTGCTTCATTTGGAAAGCATTGTGAGAGGTGAGAGGTATTAAAGCTGGTAAGGAAAGGATTTCAAAACTACTACATGAGGTAAGTTGTTGGCTTATTTGAAATAAATACCAAAATGATGCCAAATGTCACATTTACATTCTTATTCCAATTTAGTTTATGTTTCAATTTTGATTCACCTTGGAGTCACTAATGGTTGTGACATCCTTGAACACGGTAAGTTTTCTCTTATATATCCTAAGACTACGTAAATTTGATAATCTTTTTATGTTGAATTTTATTTGTCTACTTTAGAAAATTGGTTATGAAAAGGCAACCATAGTTTTGACCAAATATTAAAGGTGAAACTATCACATTATATATATAACATAACTTAAATGTGAAAAGCATGAATACCATTTGTTCAAGTCTTGTCCAAAACTTCGTAATCCTCCTATGTGAACCATGACATCATATGAATTCATCTTCAAAATCTCATAAAAACTAAACAAGAAAATAAGAAAAATAAAAGCTAAATGAGTAAATCAACCAAACCAAGTTAAATGAAAATTCATTTTTTATAAGCACCAAAATATTTTCTATTTTTTTAGTAAAAATAATAATATGTTGTCAAGAAAATACATGGGATTTAGAAAATTTTGGAGGTGCAATAAAAAAACGTGGAGATGCAAGAATAAACTCCCTTTTTTATTTTGAATTTAATATACAATTTGAAAATGTTTCAAAATATAAATTTTATATTTCAAATTTCACACATTAAAATATAAAATAAAAAATGCATTCTAGATTATATATCTTAAAATAAAAAAAAAATTATTTTAAAATACAAATTCTTTATTTTAAATTGTACACTTTTTATTTTGTACTATGAAAGGTAAGATATCTATACATAATACAATTGAAGGGAGCACAAAAGGAAACTTCCAAAAAATATAATTTAAAAATCTAAAAATAAAATTTACTACAACAGGAAAATATATGATGTGGCAAATGTGGCAGCAAATAAAGAGGTAAATGTGGATATCTCACCTATAAAACACACCAAAAACACTGCATTGTAATCTAAAAAATAAAAACCCTAAATCATGCGAAACTGAGCTCACTTTTTACAATGCCCATTTCATCTCCTCTTTGTTCCAGTTTTACTGCTTAAAAGAGATTCTGTTTTAGTTTTTAATCTTTCAATATTTGTATCTCAAATTTGTAGAATAAACTCTCTTCTCTTCATTTTTCCATCCATTTTCTACTTTCACTTCTAATGCATTTCTCTTTTTTTCACTGATTTCGGTCTTACAGGTTTCTTCATTTGTTTTCTTATTTTCAGCTTTCCATTTGAATTATTTTCTATATCGGTGATTGATTTCTTTATTTTATAGTTTTCAATTTCATATATGGTCCAAATTTGTGATCCTTTGCCGTGTTTTACAGTTTTGTATTTGAGAAGTTTTTCAACTCAGTTATTGAGCATTGTGCTTTCGTCTCTCACACATCAATGACCTTTTTCAAATATTTTGAATTCAAAATTTGAATTTGAAATTTGAAATGAATGTTTCACACGTGGGATTACTGTTTCCTATTTATACATCTTTTCACTAATCTAAAATTGTTGTATTCACTTAAATCGGTATGTCACATTTTGCAGGAACCGATGGCAAATTTATTCTCACATTTTATTTAATTTCGTAGGAAACCTAATTACCTTTGATTTGTTCAGGCTTTTGGGATTTATCTGATGCAATGATGGAATCGAAGGTGGTCAATACTCATAGGATGCCTACTTCTTCTTTGGCGATGACTCTACTCGTGGTATTGACAAGGCCATTCACACATTAGGTGTCTCCGTCTCCTAGCTTAATCAATGGAGAATCCAAATTGTCAAAGAAACCAAAGGCAATTTCGTTACCATATGCTTACCATTTCGTTACGGTACACACAATGGTAGATGTTGATAATCTACCATGTTCAACCTTATGCTGTTTTCCATGTTATAGATTGTTTACACAATATTGATTGGGTGATTAAAATGTTAATTTTCGATTGATGACCCTTGAATTTGTTATTTTGGCCATATTGCAGAAACTAATTAATGCATCACTACGACAACAAAACAAACTGCAAAATTTCTCTCTTTATGTTCCCTCTCACATTTAATGGTTCATGTTCTATTTGGACTACTTCATGTATTAATTCATTTATTTGTTGTACAAGTTTTTGACTGATTGAGTTCAGATTAATGGTGGAGAGAAATTTAAGGGACATACTCAAAATATCTTGAAACTATGTATGAATAATCTATTTTTCTTTCGGGGTCTCTTTTGACTAAGTCACCAAACTCTACATTGTAGGGAAAATGGGTTGCATGGCTTGGGGGTTTCAACCATGGTTTTGTTGCTTTCTGTGCATACGAAAATGAAAGCCCGTTACTGCATAATCAGTTGAAAGAATTGATGCTTGGTCTTGAACTAACAAGTTTTCCATTTCTTTTAATGATAAGCCTCTTAATGGATTTGAGTCTATGGAAGAGCTTTACCATAAGGGTTGATAGAAAGGGTCGAAAGAAGGATTGCATATGAAGGTTGGGTGCCACAACAATTGATCTTGGAACATCCTACTTTTGCTTGGTATGCTTTCTCGAAGGGATATTTTTGTTCTACTTTCTATTATGTTCCGCTGTGCCTGCTTATTCTTTTTGGGTAAGATAAATGTAATGCACATGTGGATTTTAATTATAGGTCAATGTTGTATCTGAATGCAAGGCTATCATTATTGAGCTCTAATTGAGAGAATAGGATCTGTGTTGTTGAACTTCAATTGGGGAAATAGGAACCTATTCATAAACCTCAAAGTGAAGGCATGTGTCATGGATCAAGTTTATAAGCTGGTATCTTTTTTTTTTCTTTTTGAACAAAAGAAGAAAATCCATGACATTAACTTATTACTCTTCATATATGAAATGTTTGAATTGAAAGTTTGACAGTCCTCAAAATGTTTGCTCTATTAGATGAACTGTATTTGCTATCTTTTGATTAAGTAATCGATAATTTAGCAGATAAATCTAATATACTTTTTGGCCTGCTCTTTATTCATATGTTTGATTGTTGCAGATAATGAAAATGCAATTTTTGATTTTGAGGTTCTCTTAAAGGTGCAATTTTTTAATTATGGAATTGCTATTTTGCAACTTTATGATCGAGAGTTTTGGTTCTTTGTTTTCTTCAAATTTATGCCTAACTCTACCTGTTTTAGTGGCAGTGTTTGTGTTTACTCACACACTAATCAAGTAGACAAATGGTTTTGCAGGCTCTGGAACAATATACATTTATCTACCTATGACATCACAAGTGCAAAACCACTCCCTGATCTCTATTAATGGACAATGATGTTGCGGCTACTATCATTTTGAGTACTGCAATCAAAGCTTGCTATGTTGAGTAGATCAGTGTTATTCCTAAGTTACAGGGCCCATGCTATAGATGAACAATATCATCTTAGTATGAGAAAAACATTTATTGATTCAAATCATTGATACAAAGGGGAAAGCATACTTAAAGTAGTCTCTCTTTAATTGAATTTGACCAAGAAATGAATGTTGCTAGGATATGTGTCTATTTTAACTTTATTCCATTATAGTAAAATTGATTTGATTATTTACCAACGTCTAATTGACTCTTTCTATAATTTTTACTACACAGTGTTGGGATAAAGCAACTAATAATTTTTAAGGAGAAAATTCAACCTTCTTCTAACTGCTTTGAAAATTTGTTGATATTTTATAAAATTTTGGTGGGGATGAATATTTTAAAGTTTCAGAACAATTCTTTGCATAATAGAAGTGTGTTTTGTTGATATTTTGTAAAATTTCGGTGGAGATGAATATTTTAACGTTTTAGAACAATTCTTTGCATAATAGAAGTGTGTTTAGATTTTAGTTTAATACTCAAAAGTAGTTTATATAAAGTAGTTTACATGGAATATATTCATTTCAAAATTCACTTCACATAAAAGTATAGGTTTTATTTTTAGCTTTAAATGAGCTAAACTTAATTCATCTTTTAAAAAAAAAATTATTATTTTTCATCTCTCATAGACATTATGAGTTTTTATTTTAAGGAATAAGAATAGAAAATAGAAGGATTTAATTGATTTTTTTTATAAAGTTATTATTGTTATAGAAAAACAAATTTCATATTAATTACTTAAGATAATGAATTATAAGATTATTTTTAATTTAGTTTTAATGAAAAATATATATGAACTGAAACTAAAAGATAATTAATTAAGAAAAATAAAAATAATATTATTAAATTATTTAAAAAATATATATTCAGTTATATTTATTAGTTCTTATTAGTTTCGAGTGCAATATGAGTTTGAGGATTTATGTATTTTCAACCTCTTTCACTACTAAATTTTGACTAATGTTACTTTTAATAATTATATTGAAAAGTTGATTTGATATTCGGTAAACAAAAAGTAGGGTTCATCTCCTATTGTATAAGTTTAATAATAAATTTTAAGAAATAGTTTGTGAAATAATATTTAGAAGAAATTTTTTGAAAACATTAATTATAAAATAATACTTTTAAATTTAATATAAACAAAAATAAATATATTTTACTCATCATTCAAGTTAAATACTAATTATAAACTTTAACATCAAATCCATTGACAATGTTTATTAATACTTTGAATATATAAAAACTAAAATCCTTTTAATAGAAATTAAAAACTAAAAATTAAAAAATTATAGGTTTATTGTAATATAATGTACAAATATGAATTTTATAATATAATTAAAATTATTAGGTTTTAATAAAATAATATAAGAATGAAATATACATAAATTTTATATATAAAGTATTTTATATTTAATTAAGGCAATGAAGAAATGATTTAAAATGATATTGACATATATTTTATATTTTTATTATATTATTTTTAATTCTTATGAATTAATTTATCTAATTTTTTCAATGATATTTTAGAATGAATACATAAATTTTATGAAATTGTTTTAATTTACCAAATTATATATATATATATATATATATATATATATTATACAAAATACAAATATTAATTTTTTTTACATATAATAAAATAAGAAAATTTAAATTTATTTTACAATCAATATTTTTACCGGATAATTTTTCAGTAAAAAAGTCAAAAATATCTTTTTTATATAATTAAAATATCCAACTTAGTTATAAAGTATTCAAATAAAATTTAATTATTTTATGATTACTTTCTAAAAGTATTGTAAGAAAACAATTATATACATCTTATTTTTTATTATAAAATATTTAAAATTTTACTTTATAAAGTTAAGTCTTAAACAACATTTATTATTTATATATATATATATAAATATATAACAATAAAATAAGTATAGCATAGAAATCGAAAATCAAGTGGTAAAAATCAATGAAAAATATTATATTTCAAATTTTTATGAATATAGAAAACAAATTTAAAATATAAAATTTTAATAATAATAATAATATAATAATAATAATTATTATTAAATTTAATAATAACATTATTATTATTAGTAATATTAGTAGTATTATTATTATTAGGAATATTAATAATATTATTGATAATTATAGTTTGATATTATTAACAGTATTATATATATATATATATATATATATTTCATTACATTATAAAAAAATTAATATTAAAATAATTATATTGATAATGAGTGATAACACTATTATTGATAATTGTTTTTAATTAATATGTTATTAAAAAAACAAAAACAAATTATTATTTTATATTTGTCATATTATCTAATTTATTATTTAAATATTATATATATATATATATATAATTATAGCACTCCAATATAATTGCATAAAAAATATTTATTTAAATATAATAATCATAATAATAATATTAACTTTTTTTAATTTAACTTAAAAAAATAAAAAAGGACCCGCGTTTTAGTGGAAGTGGAGGAAGAAGGTAACGTGGGGGTAGAAGGTAGAAGGTAGAAGAAGAAGAAGAAAGAGAGGATGAATCTGTGGTGAAAGAAAAATATGGAGAAAGAAGATAAAAAGGTAAATGAGACATTTCACAATTTGATAGGTACAGAAAGTAATGTATAAAGAAGTTGCCTAATAACACTTCGTTTGGGCCTAATATTTAAGTGCTTGTGGTGCCTAAAGAAGTTGGGCCCAGACTTGTTAATTTCCGCGAAGGTCAAATAATAGGGGAATTAGGGTTTTTGTGATGTAAAAGGCGAAAGAAAGGAGACAGAAGATCTAGTGTGAGGTCGGAAGAGCGAGCAGAGCACAGGAGCGGTAGGAAAAAACGGCAGCGCCGTAGAAGAGAAAAACCATGGTCCACGTTTCCTTTTACAGGAACTGTGAGTAGATGAATGAACTCTCTCTCAGAACGCCGTTTTGTGATGTCCGAGAAGCGTAACAACACCATTGATCTCTTTTGTTTTGTGTGGCAGATGGAAAGACGTTCAAGAAGCCGCGTCGTCCGTACGAGAAGGAGCGTCTGGACGCGGAGCTGAAGCTGGTCGGAGAGTACGGACTGCGCTGCAAGAGGGAGCTGTGGAGGGTGCAGTACGCCCTCAGCCGCATCCGCAACAACGCGCGTAACCTCCTCACTCTCGATGAGAAGAACCCTCGCCGGATCTTCGAGGGCGAGGCTCTCCTCCGCCGCATGTTCCGCTACGGTCTCCTCGACGAGACCCAGAACAAACTCGATTACGTCCTCGCACTCACTGTCGAGAACTTCCTCGAGCGCCGCCTCCAGACCCTCGTCTTCAAGTCAGGCATGGCCAAGTCCATCCACCATGCTAGGGTTCTCATCAAGCAGAGACACATCAGGTCCTTTTCCATTTCCAAATTCCCTCTTGTTTTCGTATCAATTGTGTTTCTCGTCACCTGTTTTGCTCATCACCACTAATTGTATGTTTTCAGTATTCGATTGAGACTTGTTTTTCCAGAGTTTGCATTTGTTAAGTTGTAGGCTTCTTCTAATTAATTCGAAAATGCATATGTAGAGAAAAATGCAATGATCTTGATAGCTTTTTTGTAATGGTTTTATGCAGTCAATTATGTGGCTTAATGAATAAGTGCGTATCTTGTGAATTAGGTTATATTTGAATGATTTAAGTAGTTATATGACAAGAAAATGATGAGAAAAGTGAATTCATTTTCTTTTGTGAATTAAAATGAGCTCAATTTGCTGCAGAAGTTCGTTCATTGTACCTTCTTTTTGAGATACAGTTGCTTTAATAATTGAAGATGAAATAGGGTGAAGTTATTTTTGTAAGAGTGCTTTTCCAAATAAGCTCAAAAAGCAACCTGTGACTATATTGTGAGGTGTTTTCGGAAGTTCTCTCAAGCACTTGTGTCAAGTTTTACAAAACCGTCTGTTTAGCCAGAATTGAGAGTTGCACTTTCATCAAGTTTTACAAAATCCTCTGTTTATCCGGAATTGAGAGTTGAACTTGCATAGTTTTACAAAATCCTCTGTTTAGCCAGAATAGAGAGTTGCACTCGTATCAAGTTTTATACAAAATCCACCGTTTAGCCAGAATTGAGAGTTGATGTATCTATCAGCTTTCTATTTTTTTGAATTTTTGAATTCTTCAAACTCAAAGCTCAATGTTTTGCAATAGCTGAATGTTGATGTATCAGTCCAATTTGTTTGTTGTGTATGTATTACATGCGTTGTTGGTGAATGACTTTCTTATGGTGTTATTTGGGATGATGCAGGGTTGGTAGGCAAGTGGTGAACATCCCATCGTTCTTGGTGAGGGTTGACTCACAGAAGCACATTGACTTCTCACTTACAAGTCCCCTTGGTGGAGGACGTCCTGGAAGAGTGAAAAGAAGAAACCAAAGGGCTGCTGCTAAGAAAGCCGCAGGTGGAGATGGAGATGAGGAAGATGAGGATTAGACTATTAATTATGTATTTCTCTACTGCATTTACACCTTGTGTCACCTTTTACTTTACGAGCCTAGATTATGGTTTTTGATTGTTATACATTTTCATCCTCGGTTCCTTGTTTGAGAAAACATTTTGTTTGACATATTATGTTTTTTGAAGTTATATATTTTAAAGTATCAAGATTTTCTTTAAATAATATTTCTCAACTTCATTTTCACCTGGTATTTAGAACATCGCAATCATATCTAGTATAGGAATATTCAGTTATAGGAGTATTTAGAACATCACCTGGTCTGTGTTGTTCAAGTTTCATAGGGATTATTTTTGAAGATATTAAGCAGGAAAAAATAGGTCGTCAATTATAGAACTTGGGTTATAGAGATGTGAGTAATTTACCTCTAATCTACAGCTAGTGGTTTTGTTTATACCAAAATCAGATGCTCACACTGTATTTTTGGTTGCTCATCCACTAAAAGGTTATAATTTAGTTGGTCAATGCCCATTATTTTGAATCATGTAACATGTAGAACCAATGTGATAATAGGTTACACCAACCTACTCATAGAATTTGACTTGCTTTAAATTTTTCTCAACCCGTTCTTAAGAAGTTTGGCTTGGTATTAGTACGAACACCGATATATTTATTAACAAAAACATCAAACCTCACATCAGACCCTTAACAATGATGCTGTCTAATCACATCATACTCTCAACCGTAAGAGTATATTGAAGCATACAAATTATGTAAGGAAATGGAAAAACTATTGAGAGCTGTATAGAATCAGCGCCAATACATGACCCTTTTTCTGCTTTTTTTGTTTTTTATTTTTCGCATTTGGCAAACTCGTTTTAAATTATTTCTGATTTTTTAATTTTTTTATGAATTAACCTATTAACTTTATCCACTTGAACTAGTGGAGCTTGGATGGTAATTTTATTTGGCTCACCGGTTAACTAACTTTCGTTCATCTCCACTTGTCAGCTTGAGGTTATGCTCTTGTCTTGGATAAACTTACATAAAAACATTTTTAGAGGAGAAAAAAAAATTAAAGTTGTGCACAATTTAAAACTAAAAATTAAAAGTTTAGAAAATTTGTATGAAAAACCGCTACAAGATATGTTTTTAAGTTTTGTGATCTAGGGTTTAATTTTTCTTTTCTACAATTTTGTTGTTTATTCATTAATCTATACCTTTATTGTTTTTCTTTTTCACTTTGTTGGTTAGTGTTGTATAGTAAGCTAGTTAGTGGCCTGTTGATTAATTTCTTATAATAGTTTTATAAATAGTAATGATGTATTGTGATATATATGTGTGAAATGCACATTTTATTATCGGTATCCATACATCTTCTTGTTCTCTTTTCCTTTTGTGAGTATTTTAATAAGTAGTTTTTAAAGCTATTTTGTTGAGGATCTATATGTGATGCCCACTACCTTGTGAGGTATTTTGATGTGTGAGAAACCCTTCCTGTGTGGGTTTTATATCTGTTTTTCAAATCTTATTGTGTGGAATTAAACAAAGTTTAGAGTGTGAACAGGTGCTACAAAGGTACCAAGGGCAACTATCACAGAATCTAAGAAGAAAGATCGTAAGTTTTTTTTCTTATCCATCAATGTGTGGATTCTACCAATTTTGAGAAGATATCTCTGGCATATTTAGCGAATGATGCTTGGAATATTTTGAGCAAGTCATATTGAAGCTCTAATCAGTAGAAGACAATATGAGTTGCTATCCACGCTTGACCACGAATTAGTAGGGGATTACTCTAATACAACTCAAGTGCTAGTCAACTCAATGAAAGCTTAAGCTTGTGGTGAGATGTTTGTAGATAAACAAATAATTGAGAAAGTTTTAAGGACATTAACTCCTCGATTTGAACACACTGTGGTGGAAATAAGGAATCCAAAGATCTTGAAAACATGAAAGTGAAGGAGCTGTAAAATTCCTTTATCTTGTGTCTGGATGGAGCATTTCAACAATGCTGAGAAATTGAAATGCATTATATTTGAATTGCTTGCAATTTAATTCCCTTTATTTTCTAAATAACTTGTTTGGATAAAGAAATTAGAGTATCTTACATTTCAATTTATTGTTTGGATAAAACAATTGAATTTCTTGTGAGATAAAATTTCATGTTAAAAATATTTATTTTAAGCTTAATTATGTTTTGAGTTCATGATAAATTTAGAAACGGGCTCGACAACCCAAATGGATCGGGCGAACCCAACGACCCAGTTGGGCTAATTCGACCCAACGACCCAGACAGGCTGACCTGTCGGGAAACCCAAACGGACTAGACTCGCCCGACTAGTGTTCAATGTTGGGTCGGCCTGACCCGGCTAGGTCGTTGGGCCAATCAATAAAACTTGGGTCGTCATGTCGGTTGGACCCGTCTAGGATATTGACCTGGTTAAACTTGTTGGGTCGGCGGGCTAGTCAAGTCTGTTTGGGTTGTCGGGCTAGTTGGACACATGCGGGTCGTTGGCCCATTTGGGTTTTCGTGTCGGTCGATCCTGTACAGCCCATTTAGGTCGTTAGGTCGGTTCGGCTCGTTGGGCCTACCTGACATGTTTGGGTCGTCGAGCAGCTGACACCTCTAGGTCGTTTGGCCTGTCCGACCCGTGTGGGTCGCCAAGCCTGCCCAACCAATTTGGGTCATCGGGCCCACCTGATCCATCTTGATTGTCAAACTCATTTTGGTCATTGAGCCCACCCAATCCGTTTAGGCTATTTTGAGGGTAAGGTTGAGTGAGAAGAATTACAAATTTCACCTATTTTGAAGGTATTTGAATTTATACTAATTTAATTAATTAAAATTCTTAAAAAAAATGGTTTTATTTTAAATGCTTTCTAATATCTCTATGCAAACAAAACATTCCATTATAAAGAAATATAAATTCTTCAAAATAAAAAATGAATTGTTTCATTTCAAATACCTTATCCAAACACACCGTTTTTGAGAAAACTACAAATCACAAATCAAGCTTTTTAAGCACAAATATTTAGAAGAAATAGTTGGGGTGGCAAAAACAAGGAAAAATGGAAGAACAAAGTGAAATATTTTGGTGAAAGTTTTAGTTAGCTCTCAACTCAGAATTTTAGTGGTGACAATCATAAAAAAAGTGGAGGTCAAGGAAAATTTATCAAAGGGAGGTGTGAAAACAAATGAGAATAGAAAAAAAATTGGTAAAAAAATGTAGTGTTATGCTCGTAAAAATTGGGATCATTTTGTATATGAATGCTACAACAATAAAGACAAACAAGTGAACAAAGATGCAACTCAAATAAAATAAGGTGATAATGATGATTCTAATTCAGATTAAACTTGTCAAAAACTTGAGAGTTTACGTAAATTCATGGAAGCTTCGTAAATTTAAATCACAATCTCGAATCATAAACTCATAAGAATTTACTTTGAAAAAAAAATTAAAATATTCATAAATAATATAAATTTAATATTATATGATGTTATAAATAACTTTTTATATATTTTTACTAAAATATTATTATTATTATTTAATCATATTGTATACTTTAATCAATTTTTATACTTTTATGATATTATTATTATTCTATTATAATAACTTTAATTAATTACAACTAATATGATATATTGTGTTTTATAGAAAACAAAGGTTTATTAGACTTGAGGGGAGGCCCAAATGGTAGGAATGGGATAAGAAAATCCTAAAATCCATTAAACAACGAGATTGCACACTAGATAGAAAATAGAAGAGTTACACACTGCCTCAACTACCACCGACCCTAAATTTAAAACTTCAAAATGGGAGAAGCTAATGACAATGGCAAGTAGAAGTTGTACGACCAACCACGAACGAGACTACGAATGCAACCACCAAAGACAATGGTGATAACAAGCAACATGCAACCACAAAACGAAGAACACGAACACGAGACTTACTATTAGAAACCGAGTCATTTGGGTTTAGAGGAAAAAAAAAACATCTGGACTCGCTAACTTGATTGTAAACTGCATGTTCAATCGAGTTTACCGAGTTTAGAGCAAGTATACCAAGTTTGCTCTAAAAGCGAGTTTGCTTCTGAGTCAACTCACCCATGATAAGTGGGAACGTAAACTCGAGCAAGTTAATGAGTTAACTCGCGAGTTTGATAACCATGATTCAGATAATGTTTTTCTCATGGTGGTAAATCAAATTGTACCAAATTTGATTACTAATATTTGAACAATGGATGTTCAAATCATATGACATGAAATAGAGAGTGATTTGTCAATCTTGATGAATAAGTAAAAATAAAGGTAATATGATTATAACTGAAGGAACATACAAAGTTTTGATTTGAAGGAAAAATGGAAAGCAATATTCGTAACAAATTTTCTTCATATACCACAAATGGAGATCAACTTGTTAAGCCTTGGACAATTAGTAGAGAAAGGTTCTGACATAAATATGGAATAGAATGTGATGAAAAGTCATGACAATAAGAGAAAACTATTTTGAAGGCTATTTTATCAAATAACAAAACCTTTAAAATTGAAATTTTGATTGGTAAAATTTATTTTGTAATTATTTTGGAAGATCAAAATTGACTTTGGCATTAAAGATTTGAGTGTAAATTTTAGAGGCTCGAGTCTACTAAATATGAAATGGATGGTGTAGGGTTTTCCTAGAGAAACCAAAGGCCTTACATGAAGGTTGTGTCCTAGGCCAAGAAAGTATAAAATTCAACATTCCAACAACAAAATTAACATTGGAAGTCATCTATTTAGATGTGTGTGGTTCTATGGAGGTATTTTCCTATGGAGGTAATCACTATTTCCTTTTCTTTGTGATGCTTTACAAAAACTTTATGGATTTATCTAATTAGAAGAAAAAGAAAGGCATTTGAAGTGTTGAAAAGTTGTAATTCATGAAGTTATTGCTCTAAATATTCCTTAACATGATAGAAAAGTTGAAAGAAAATGTTGAACATGACAAGGCATATGTTTGAAGAAAGGAATATGACAAAATAATTTTGGGGAGAATTCATATTTGTGACTGACTATATTGTGAACAAAAGTCGTTTATATGATGTGACTCCAGAAGAAGAATGGTTAGGAAGAAAACCTATAATAAATATCCTACGTGTCTTTGGTCCACTTTTCTTTAGACATGTACTTAGTGAAAGAAGAAAGACTTTGAATAACAAGGGAGAGCCAATGGTGTTTCTAGAGTATCATTCAATATACACATACAACTATACAACCTTGTTAGCAAAAAGTTAGTGATAAGCAAAGATATTATTGTTGATGAAAGTAAAGGTTGGAGTTGGGAGTGTACAACTAGAACTAATAAAGTGATAAAGTGTTTGTACCAATGCAACTTGATATGTAGTTCGAAAATTGTGCAAAATGGTTTAGAATCAATCCCATATAAAAAAAAAGTTTTGGAACCCGTATTTTTACCAAATATCATTGTTACCTATGCCTACATAACTGATTTGATTTTTATTTTACTATTTAGTTTATAAAATGATATGATGCCATTTTTTTTTATAAAGATAATTAGTATTCAAGAGTTTCAAGTAGTCTAAGTTCTTGATATTCTACTTAAGATTACAAAATCAAATTGTTATATAACCTTTAATGGAGGATATAAACTTAATTTAAAAGTATAAAAAGTTTTAACACCTAATATAATGAAATATTAAATAAAAATTTAAGTAAAAATATTCAAATGTATAAAAAACTTAAAATTTGTTGTTTTAACATCTTTCGCATTGGTCCATGTAACTGATAAAAATGTAAAGAAACATCTTTGATCTTAGTTAAGGACAAAATAACAAATATTGTATTCAATAAAACAAATATTTTTAAATAAAAATTTAATTAAAAATATTCAAATAAAAGACTTAAAATTTGTTGTTTTAATATTTTTCACATGGATCCATATAAGTGATAAAAATGTAAAGAAACATCTTTGATCTTAGTTGAGGACAAAATAACAAATATTGTATTCAATAAAACAAATATTTTTAATAAAACCTTAATTAAAAACACTAAAATTTAATAGAGATTTAAAGCTCAAATAAGCCTAATTAATTTAGTTGTAAAAAAAGTTAGTTTTATTTTTTCATAATTAAAAAATAATATTTTAGTCATTAAATATTAAATTTGAGATTCTAAAAAAGAAAGTAAAAAAAGAAAGGTTAAATATGTTTTTGGTCTCTTAACTTTAAGTGAAAATTAGAATTAGTCTATCTTGGAAACTTTAGACCAATTTAGTCGTTCATGTTTAGAAGTACGTGGATTTAATTTTTTTAACCAAATTTTGTTAAATTTATTTGACATTTTAAAAGCGTTTCATGATAGTATTTGAGTTGTTTATATCATTTGACATTGTTCCGCTTCAATGTTAGTTGAAAAACGCATTTGAAATGTGTCAAACAATGTAAACAATTATTATCATCCCGCCCTACAACACACTAAAATCACATTTACCACCATTACACTAAACCCACCAACAACAACACTCACAATGGTAGGGGTTTTAGTGTAATGGTGGTGAATATGGTTTTAGTGTGGTAATGTTGGTGTTGATTTTAGTGTGGTGGTGGTAAGGGGTGGTTGTGGGTTTAGTTTAGTGGTGGCAGTGGCTGTGGGTTTAGTTTGGTGGTGGCAGTGGTTGTGGTGGTGGTGACGGTGACAGTGGTGAAAGGTCATGAAATAGAGAGTAAAGGTGATGAAGGAGTTCACGTGGAGAGTGAGGGTGATGAAGTGGAAGGTGAGACTTAATTTGACCAAATTTAACTAAAATATGGACTTATTGAACCAAACACAACCAGTCATAATTAAAATCGTCCACATAATGTGAATCGTGTCAGACTATGCACTCTGTCATTATTGATTCAAACTACGTCAACAAGAAAGAGATGAAATTGAACATAATTTAACAAATCAAAAATCAAATTAAATGTGTAAAAAAAAAGACCAAATTAAACAAACATGATCAAAACATGACCAAAATAATATTTAAACTTAAAAATAAAAGTTGAAATGAGAAAGATTAAGAGTTGTAAGAGTCGAAGAAACCTTAAGATTGTTAGTTATTGGTTACATTTCTTTATACAATATAAAAATAAAATTGATACACATTTTGAAAAGAAAAAAAAAGACATAATACAATTTTAATTCATAATACGAAAACAGATCACATATTTAACTTTTTTTTAACATTAAAATTCTAAAATAAAACTTATCTAACAATTTCAGAAATTGAAATCATAATTGAAAAATATATTTAACATCAACACACCGTGTTGACTTCGTATTCCTCCGGCAATTCTTGTCATTACTTTCCTTCCCAAAATAAACAATTTAGAAGTTCCAGCAGAGTAAGAAAGATGGATTCTCTGAAAATGTTGAAAGGTTACGGCAAAATAGAACGCGATCAGCAGCACGGAATCGAAGATCAGCAACGAAGCCCTAAATCCCAAATCTCAAAACCCGTAATCACCACAACAATTTCCGTCTTCGCAATCCTTTCCCTCACTCTAATACTCTCCTTCGCCATCGCATCCATTGCACACCACCAAGCCACTGAGTCCCAACAGCTTTCCAACTCGGCCGAGTCCATTCGAGTCGTCTGCAACGTCACGCGCTTCCCCGCCGCGTGCCTCGCTGCCATCCCGCCCTCCGTCAACACCACCGATCCCCAAACCATCCTCCTCCTCTCGCTCCGCGCCTCGCTCCACGCGCTCCAGAGCCTGGCGTCCTCGCTCCACGCGACGAAGGGAGGCGCGCTCGCCGACTGCAAGGACCAGTTCGACGACGCGCTGAGTCGACTCAACGACTCGCTGTCGGCCGCGGCGGCGCTGACCGACAAGGCGGTGGGAGACGTGCACACGTGGGTGAGCGCGGCGGTGACGGACCAGCAGACATGCCTGGACGGACTGGAAGAGGCCGGTGACGCGGCGGGCCTTGAGAAGATGAAGAAAATGATGAAGAGATCCGAGGAGTATACGAGTAACAGTTTAGCTATTGTTGCTAATTTTCGTGATTTGTTACGCCATTTCAACATGAAACTCCATTGAACCTTTCAAATCGTTGCATTTTTTTCTACTTGAATCAGGGTTTGGAATTTGTGAGTGTAAATATGTGATCTTTAATTAATAGTGTGATGTTGTATTATGGAGTTTCAAATTTTAATTAAGTTCTTTCCCTTCGTCATAATCACAATTTATTCTTCTTTCTTTCATGATAAATCATCTACTTATAAATAAGAATAAGTAATTATTAGTGATCTTATAGATCAGAACTTTATAAACAAATTCAGAGTTAAACAATCCTATATATTACATTTTGAACTCTTTAAATTATAAAATTGAACTCTTGCGATTTGATTTGTTACTTGCTACTTTTGTGGTAGCTATTAACTAACTTTATATTTCAAAGCTTATATGTTTTTGCTCATTTGTTTCTTACCTCATTATCAAGTAAAATTATTTTTTACATTAAATTCATATCTTCTATTAACACCTTTGAATCAGATTAAGCAGGTGATTCTAATGGGTGATGGAAAGCCACTCACATCTTTTGCCAATTCCATCAAACAATATGAAGTGTAAAATCAAAATCTACAAAGCATGTGAGAAAATAAAAAATCCACACAGCAGAAAATTTAAGTCGACTTTTTTATTTTTTTAAATTTCTTGACACCCATTCATGAAAAAAAGCTATTAAATAATTGATTATATTAACATTTTTATTATATTTTCTAATTTTTAACTTAAAATATTAATATGTATATATATCATTATATTATTTAAAAGAAATTATTAAGAGGTTGTTTTATCAAAAAAATGTTTTCGAATTAAAATTCTAATACCAACTAATCAATTAGAATTTTTTAGAAAACTGTGAGGCAAAATTTTCAGAATTGAAACTCAATGAATCTTATTTATTTACTTACAATATGAAATCTCCAAAAACAAATGTCCAACTAACACCAATGGACATAAAGATCCAAACTCTTTCATCTTAACCCTTTTTCTTGCTTCTCATTTCAGCAATCTCAAATCTTTGCTTAATTTCCACAAGCTTGAAGCATGAAGGACATTGGTATCAATTTATACTTTTATAAAGAAATGTATTAAAAGAAGAGATAACTCTTTCGTTAATGTTCCAGAAGTGTTCTAAGACACTCCTGGTCAAGAGAAGACTTCATTTGGAGAGACGGAGGTGATTGTGGCCATGCCTTGACCCTCAAAATCACACCCCCTATGGATCTAAGTAATGCCTATCTTCAAAGACATCAACTTCAGATCAAATGTCTATCAATGAGCATCTCACTTCCAAGATCAAGGGTAGAACAACAACTATGAAGAAGAAGAAGAAGAGACAGCGGCAGGAGGCAGCACATTCACCATTGTTGTTAAATCAACCACATGGCTCGGGACAGTGCATGTCGTGGCATTGATTTCATAACTTAGCATTCGATAAATTACAGTCCTAATTAAAGATAAATAAATAAATAGGATGATATATAAAATAATTACAAATATCAATCAATATTGGAGAGAATTTTAAAACGTTTCAAAGAAGGAACACAAAAATTAGCATGAATCCAAATTGACTTTAGAAATTCACTTTGGATAGTTAATCACATGTATCTCTTTATTAATTCAGTCTATCTAATCCAAGACTATTTCCAAGATTCAGATTGTAAAAATTAAACTTGATTTGTTCGAGGCTATAATTGAAGAAATCTTAACGTATAGTCTCATATTTCCTCAGGTCGTGCTTAACATGTAGAAATGGGTTATCCCTACCACGTTATGCCAAATTTCGACATACAAAAACTACCCTTGCTTCCATTTTTTTCAAACATGTTAAATCCGCTACTAATTTAAGCAACAATTGTCTCATCCAAAATTTGGAAGATTTAACATATTTTCACAATCAATGTGATGATTCACTTTTGTTTTGTCCAAAACTTTAGTATCTTTATTTAGACGGTAAAATTCATATTTTAACTTAAGCCCCCTTCACTCCAACAGTTAGTTCCTGGCACACGAAATTTAATGTTTTTTCATCCAAAATATCCTCTTCAACGGAAAAACATAAGAGGGACCTGTGTAATTTGCTCCATGTTCTAATCGACAATTATTTACTTTAAAGGTTCCCTTCAAAGTAACTAAGGAAAACAACAAAAAACACTTCTATTGAGAGCAGGAAGAAGCCTTCCTCAATAGCTTTCAGCACAACCTCGAACATGACAATATGCTAACACCTGTTTTTTTGAGACATCTAAAAGTAGGAAAATAGAAATTTGGCAGCAAAATATTATGATGTGACTCACTTAACACTTTATCATGTTATAGACCAGTAGGAACAATGAATGCTTGATTAGATTCCCTCCAGACTGACTAAAATACAGAACAAAAGCAAACATCATTAAAAGGTAAACTCCTTCAAAATAATACTTTTGGACGATGCTTCAAGTTAGCAAACTTATATCTGCAAATGTAGATGTCCTATAGTAACAGCATACGGAGTAATGCCATCACAGGAATAGGTCCATTTCAAGTTATTAAAGAGCATTTATCATTTTCTTCATCTCAGCAGACCTCCTGGGATCTGGTTCTTCAATCGCTCTCTCGGTAAGTACTTGCTTGATACGACACATTGACTTCCTCACCTGATTTCACATAATAAATCAATAAATTGTATACGTGTTTCTTGGTTCCCCATACACAGTTACATTTGTATTTCACTGTTGAGGAAAAGAAGGTAAGATCAAGACCACTGTGATTGTTCTATACCATTAATCCATGTAACTTCGGTCAACAAGAGCAACACATGTGTAAGGCAGAACAAGTGAAAAGTGAGGTGATACCTTAGGTATGCGCTCTGGGTTTGGAAAACGCAGGTTCTGTGCATTAAGCATTTGACGCTGAGTCATCAACATGTTCTTCTCCTTTAACAGCACATACCACAACTTATGAAGGTCGTCCCAAGATTTCAGGCGCAGTTCAGAAGCCTTCCAACCCCGACCTAGCAACAAACAATAAAAAAGACAATAAAAAGAGACAGCTATTATATCAGAACAAAAATAGCACAACCTTCAAAGCTCAACAGAGAAAATCAAGAATTTTGGTTGTAATGAACAATTGTGGCTCTTGCATGAAAATCAGTAAAATTTTTACACCAAATCCGTTTTAAAACAAGAGGTGCATGATGCATACCATAAACAACAGGTTTGTCATCGTCTGGGCTCCTGTCTGCCTCAAAGAACTCCTGAAGGGGATTGCGTACTTCTCTGCCACCAGCAGGAGCTGTAGTGGCATAATGTTTCGATCTAGCAGCAGCAGCAAAGAGGGTTCGTCCAAGCGTTCTAGACAAAAACATGGCTGCATTGCCAATCCATATTTATTTTATAATGTAAGAAACCAGAGGACAAGAAAATGCCCATACAATGCTATCAAAATCAAATAAAATATTGCCTTAAATCACATTGACATGGTTTCCCCACAATGTATCATTGAGTATGATCAAGTAGCAGTTGAAAAATTCCATCATTTAGGTAAACAGTGAGAAGAAAGTGCAACTCCGAAATTAAAAAATCAATCTTAGCTTCCCTTATACCCACATATGTAGGGATTGGGTTGGGTTGGGTTTGGTTTACAGTCATACAGAGCTATCAATTTATGCCAGCCACCCCCTTCAGCTCTATCCCCACTTAGGCCAAGGCCAACGCCCAAAGTGACCATACAGAACAGATTAAGGTCAACTCACTGAAAAATTGAAAATTAATAAACGGAGTACAGAGGCAACCCTAAAACAAAGTGAAAATATTGATCAACTAAGTTTTCCACTTCATACAAGTTCAATATTGTATTAGTACATAATCCCAAGATTCGAGAATCAACTGATACAATGCACCCTTCCAGAAAATGGCGATATTCATATATTGCAGCAATTCTAGTAGAAAACACACAGATAAGAGGCAAAAGAAAAGGCGGAAACACGATAAATATTCAGAGAGTCGAAAATATTCATCGCGAGGCACCCTGCCAAAATGTTCAATTGGCTAGTTGACAGTGAAATGGAACCTTCGTAATAGACAAAATTCATGATGGTGGAGGAAAAAAATGTCTACTTAGAAATATTGAACATTAAATTGGATTCATATTTCACACGAACATTGTCTTTACCTATATCAGCACCAATATCAATGTACGCGTACGGGTCAATTTGAGGTTACACTGGACGAAAAATATTTATAGGCAAGCGAATCTGACAAAGAAACCGAAAAATGCTGGGATTACTGGACTACTAAATAGCATTTTGAGGGCAAAATGCTTTTCTATGATTCAGACCAAATATCGAACAGTTTGTGAGCAACATCAAATATATTGCAAAATGAAAAAAAAGTGAAACATTGTAGACAACAAATAAACAAAAGCGTGCAGAAGGAAAATAGAGAGACAGAAAAGAAGAAAAAAAAACTTCACAAAAAGGGGAACCAGGTAAGTAATAATACTTAGGTCTTGGGGAAGTCAGATCCACAAATTGAAAATTAGAAAAGAGAAAAACAAAAGAAAAAGAGAATCTGCACAAAATAAACCTGAAGAAGTAACCACACTGCGCTGCAAATTGAAGTGAAGATGAAACTCTTAAGATGAATTCATAGAAAAAGAAAATGAAAGTTGAGGTCGGGGTTTAAGGGTTTTTCAGAGAAGAGGTGGAAGACGAAATATTAGTTTGGAGTTGAAGACAAAATATAGTTTAAGGGTTTATATTTGTAACCCTATGTTTAATTTGTCCCTTCCCTCTTCAATATTTTCCAATTTGTTGTTCATCAACTAACTCACTTGTAAGGAAGGAAAAAACGAAATAACTATTAAATTTAAGAAAAGTAATGACAATGTTATCTTGTTGGAAACAAAATGCACCTAGAAAAAATTAAAAAAAGAAATTAAATATTCAATAAAATGAAATTTAATTAATTGAAACTCAATTAAAAATTTAATTTTATCATCAAGCCTTTAAATTATTACAAATAACTTTAAAAGTTTATTTTTAAGTTTAGGAATATGTTATTTTTTTATTTAACGATTCTCAAATAGTTTATAAACGAAGTATTTTAAATAGAAAAGGTTTCATTTTAAGTGTAAAAACATCTAATAAAAATGAAAAACACCTTTAGATAATTTTAGTAATGTATGTATTGTAAATAATTAAAATACCGTTTAATAACACTTTGGAAATTATTATTATATGATGTATTTTTATGAAAAGAAATATTTTAACAACTCTTTAATACGTATTAATTTATAATTAGATAGAAACTAATATTTTCAATTGTGACACCTTAAACATGATCCTATTTTCTAGAATATGTCAAATTTGTTAGTTCAAAGTATACCGTGATGTTAAGAAAATTATTATTTTTTAGATATCTTATCAATAAAATGTTGGAAAACTTTAATAATTTTATATTATATAATAATAATAATAATAATAATAATAATAATCTATCTATCTATATCTATAATAATCTATATCTATAATAATCTATCTATAATATATAACAATACATAAAAGGGAATTCCCCTTTTTGTGTCCACATTTCAAAATACCAATTTTATCCTTTAAATATAATAATTTATTAAATTTTTAAAAATTGACCGTTACTTTTACAAGCTTTTTATAAAATCGATTATCTTTGCTTCTTCTCTTTTTATTTATTTATCATTCTTTTATCTGTTTTGATATATTTCACTTTATTTTTAATAAATATAACTTTAGTTTATATATTAACTTAATAACATTACAATATTATAATATCATGCATATTTAAAAAATATATACACACAGGCACGATAATGCATGTGTTTAAGCTAGTAATATATAAAGGGGATTCCTCTTTTTGTGTTCACATTTCATAATACCCGTTTTACCCTTAGTTATTTTAAAATATATAAAGGGGGATTCCTCTTTTTGTGTCCACATTTCATAATACCCGTTTTACCCTTAGTTATTTTAAAAATTAATTATTTTATAAATCTATAACAATATATAAAGAGAATTCTCTTTTTTGTGTCCACATTTCATAATACCCGTTTTACCCTTAGTTATTTTAAAAATTAATTATTTTATAAATAATTTACTTTTAATCATTTTTCTAGAAATATTTTTTTGTCTTAAACCATTATTTAAATTTTCTTTCTACATATCTTATTTTTTTAATTTTATATTTAACAACTACTTTAACTTAAATTTGTTATTGATCTGAACTTAAATTTTGTTCTCAACAAGATTTGAACACACAACCCCTCAATCACAGCACAAGTGCTCAACCAATTCAACCAATACATGTTTCATGATAATCCCTATAATTTTAGGATTACATTATCACTACTCTCATTCAATATATAACATAAAAAATGCACCATTTACATAACATACAATTGGCATACATAGAACTCAAACTCAAGTCCTTTCCCATAAATAAGTACTTTCAACCATTTGAGCTAGTACTTTTCCACGTCATAAACATTTGTATTAAATGCCATAAAGGCTCTTATTACCCGCATTCATTAAATAATTATTTAATTTTCTCAGGTCTTACATTTTCCCCACCTCAAAAGATTTTCGTCCTAAAAAATTGGACTTACTAGGAAACAAGTGTGGGTAGGATTACCTCATGCGATCCTCCATCTCCCAAGTCATCTCTTGAGTAGTCTCATCCCAGAGAACTTTTGTAAGACCAGGACGTTACAACTTTCACCGTCCGAATCTCCTTTCCTCGCAGATTCTTCACCTGAGAGTCCAAAATCCTCACTGGTCCGGTGTTCATGTCAGATCCTCCCTAATCTAAATGTCATCTGATTTCAGCACATGTGAGGGATCCACTACGTATTTCTTTAATTGTGAAACATGAAGTACGTTGTGCAGGTTTGCTAGATACGGCGACAAGGCAATCTCATACGCTATCGTGCCTATTCTCCTTAGGATCCTCGGAGTTAACTTCCTTGATTTGATAGCCCTTCCAATGCTAGCCGTTGATGTTACTCTAAGGAACACATGATCCTCTGCCTCAAACTCCAAAGGCCTCCTCCTATTATCTGCATAGGACTTTTGTCTGCTTTGAGTTGCCTTCATTCTTTCTTGAATGACTTTGACTTTCTCAGAAGTTTGTTGTAAGAACTCTGGACCCAATACAAGTGATTCGCCATCTTGATTCCAACAAAGTGGTGTTTTGCATCATCGTCCACACAAGGCCTCATATGGCGCCATACCAATACTAGAGTGATAGTTGTTGTTTGTAAATTCCACCTAAGGAAGCATGTCACTTCAACTACCCATGTGATCCAATACAATGCTCGCAATAGATCCTCTAGTGACTGGATCGTCCTCTCAGACTGCCCATCCGTCTAAGGGTAATACGCAGAACTCATCCACAGTTGGGTTCCCAAACCTACCTGTAGCGACTGCCAAAAACGAGAAGTAAATCTCGAATCTCTGTCAGATACAATGCTAGTCGGCACCCATGCAATCTGACTACTTCTCTAACATATAACTCAACCAGTTTGTCCATTGACATCTTTTGATTAATTGCCAAAAAATGAGCACACTTTGTCAATCTATCTACGATCACCCAGATTGAATCATTCCCCTTAGTTGTTCTTGGCAAATGAGTCACGAAATTCATGACGATATTGTCCCATTTCCACTACGGAATATCCAGCGGTTGTAATGTGCCACCTGGCCTCTGGTGTTCAATCTTAGTCTTCTAACACACCAAGCATGATGCCACAAAGTCAGTAACATCAATTTTCATTCCGTTCCACCAGAAGAATTGTTTCAGATCCTTATACATCTTAGTCATACCCGGATGTATGCTAAGACGACTTTTATGCTCCTCTTCTAGAATCTGTTTCCTCAACCTCCAATTCCCAGGTACACATACTCTATCTCTGAATCGCAGAATGCCATCTGACCCCATCCGATAATCTTTCCCCTTCTCAGTACCCAGCCAACTCACAAATTGTTGTAATTCAGCGTCACTCTTTTGTCCATCTCAGATCATCCCTAAGATGTCGTTAGATAAAGTCAGTGCACTGCACCAGATAGAATCCAAACCCAATTGTATACCCAGATTCATATCCATGAGCTTCTCAATCAACTCTAGCTCTTTCACCATCATTGTTGACATATGCATCCTTTTTCGACTCAAAGCGTCTGCCACCACATTTGCCTTATCTGGATGGTAAAGTAACTCGAAGTCATAATCCTTGAGAGACTCCATCCACCATCTCTGGCTCATATTCATCTCCTTATGATCAAACAAGTATTTCAGGCTTGTGTGATCGTTGAAAACCTGAAACTGGGAGCCAATCAAGTAATGCCTCCAAGTCTTAAGAGCGAACACTACTGCAACCAACTATAGATCATGGGTAAGGTAGTTCTTCTCGTGCACTTTCAATTGTCGTGAGGCATAGGCTACTGGCCTCTTCTCCTACATCAGTACACACCCCAAGCCCTGATAAGACGCGTCGCAATACACCTTAAACCTCTTACTTGTGTCTGGTATAGCAAGTACTGGAGTTGTGGTACTTTGCTTCATCTCCTCAAAGCACTCATCACACTTCTCTGTCCAGGAGAATGGTTGGTCTTTTCAACTAAGTTGGGTCAAAGGACTAACCATTTTAGAGAACCCTTCCACAAATCTTCTGTAATATCCGGCCAATTCCAAGAAGCTTTGTACCTCAGTCACAGTCTATGGTCTTTCCCATTTCAGCACTGTATCAATCTTGCTTGGATCCACTGCAATACCATGTGCAGAAATAACGTGCCCCATAAATTGTACCTCTTCCAACCAGAACTCGCACTTATACAACTTGCCATAGAGTTGATGTTCTCTGAGTACTGTTAATACAACTCTGAAATGATCCACATGTTCCTCCCTATTCTTGGAGTAGATGAGGATGTCATCTATGAACACCATCACAAACTTGTCCAAATAGGGGCGAAAAATTTGATTCATGTAATCCATGAAGACCGTTGGAGCATTAGTCACTCCAAATGGCATTACTACATACTCGTAATGTTCATATCTCGATCTGAATGCTATCTTCTGGACGTCTTCTGGTTTGACTAAGATCTCATGATATCCAAACCTCAAGTCAATTTTGGAAAATACACCTGCCTCTTTTAGCTGATCAAGCAAATCATCGATCATCGACAGTGAGTACTTGTTCTTTATCGTTAGTTTATTCAACTGCCGGTAGTCTACACATAACCGAGAACTCCTATCCTTCTTTTTCACCAGTAACACATGAGCTCCCCATGGTGAGGCACTCGGTTTGATAAACTTCTTCTCTAGCAAATCCTCGATCTACTTTTTCAACTCTGCCAACTTTGCTAGTGTTATTCTATATGAAGCCGCCGACACTGGACCCGCTCTAGGGATTAGATCAATTGCAAAATCTATATCCCTGCTTGGTGGTAACTAGGGTATTTCATCTGGAAACACGTCAGCAAACTCATCCACCAATGGTATGCTTCTGATTTGCTCTTTTGTGCCTTTCTTCTCAGTATGAGCTACTATCATGAAGCAAGTAGCTCCCTCACTCACTTCCATCATGGCCTTTTGTGTCGATACCAGCCCTATCCCTTCTGTTTTTCAAAATGAGCTGCAGTAGATATGGAATCACCACAGTAGGTTGTGACTCCTTTCTGAACAGCCTGATTTACCTTGGCTATGACACTCTTGTCTTCGAATTTTGTAGAACTCCAATGAAGATCCAAGGCCGCTCAAACACTTGGAGGAATCCAAGTCCCCTTATCTTGACCATTCCTAACTTTGTTCATTGCATTTTTTAAAATACGAGAGCCTTTCATTTCAAAAACAGATCTTATAGCTTGTTCTTTTTCTGGATCCCACATATATTCTTTCTGCATGAAAAATCAATTAGCAAACACACATAATTGAATAATATAAATAACATTTCAAATGTAATCATAATTCAACTCGCCTTAAATTCTCCAAACCATCTATCTCTAAGCTCGATTCGAACCTTCTTCCAATTGGGATTTGATTCATTAAATTTTTGTTTGAAGATCTGTGAGATTATAGTAGACGGGCCATTTGCCAGAGTAAATATGTGTTCAAACATATTGTTAAAATGATATATGTAAATATTGACACATTGAAGAAATTCCACAATGAAATTAAAATATATTTACTCTCCTTTTTCTACATGAAGTCAATGCCTATGATCAATGACATTGCCAGATTCACACTCGGGTGTAAGTGAATCATGTGTTGGCAAAGGTTGATTTGGTGTGGCCTATATAGAAAAGCTAGTAGGAATGGACTCTTCTATTAAATGTTCAACATGTTCTTCCTCAACTATAGGAAATAATGGTCCTTCTTAAAACCCTAACCCTTAAATTCCAAACTCTAATCACACACATCTAATGCAATTTTAAAAATATTAAATTTAGCGACCAATAAATTTGGTCGCTAAATGATGTGTTCAATATTTAGCGACCACCGCATATCATCACAGATTGATACGTTAAAAACACTACATTTAGCGACCAAATAATTTTTCGTCGCTAATTACCATGTAATAAATATAAATATTTAGCGACCACCATACTTTCGGTCATTGATTCATTCACTAAAAACATTTTAGTTAGCGACCAAATATTTTTCAGTCGCTACTCGTCATAAAAAAACATATTTAGCGACCACCATGATTTCGGTTTCTAATGGAAAATTTTATTCATCACTAATGTGGTTGCTAAAAGGTCTATGTTCATTTGTACAAATTTAGCCACCAATTTAGCGACTAAATTTTAGTAACTATATGTTTAGGTCGTTATTTCAGTCGCTGATTAAATTTATGTAAGTACAATAGTATTTTGTCGCTATATTAGTCATAGATTGCAACACAAATCATTTAGTGGCTAATTTGGTCGCATATAGCAACCTATATTTTTCGGTCGCTAATTTTGGTTGCTAAAACATTAATTTCTAGTAGTGAATAATGAAGTTCCATTTTGTACAAAGAACACAAACATCATCCTACATTGCTTTAGTTAAAATCATGGGAGAAACCTTGTGTCTTTTGAGTCTTTTATCTCTGAAACAATAGTGCAAAATAAACATTGTTATTGCTTGCACTTATGGACCATCAATTATAAAACAGAAAACTACAATACCACTACGAAAAACAGATGTGAGGTAATTGTATACCAACATTATTAGAAAATATCATTTTATAAATCTGCAAGTATCTTAAAATGATATCTTAGGATCCAGTTTCAAATTCATAATACTTCTTAATTGATAGATAAAATGCTTGTTAGGGTGATAACTTTTCTCTAACATATTCAACAGACTCAAACAATCCACTTAACTTTAGGAAAATAATTCACCTTAAGTGAATATACTTATCAACCTTGTCCTTCTTCTCAGAACCATAAACAAACCATTTTTCTTCAGGTGAATAAGCAGTTTCATCTTGCATTTTGACATCTGCATGTTGCTTTCTTTTAGAAAACTTCCTAAAGCCCAAATCACAATGGTATCATCATTTCAAATGGATTTTGAAAGTACCTTGCAAAAGAACAATACTTTCATCATTATAACTTTTCAGCTTCCAAAACACCTTTCCATCATTGTCCAAAAACTTGGGCTTTATTCTCGTCGCATCAGAACCACGTTTCTTTGTAACATTAGAAAAACAAATGATAATCATTACAATAACCAAAAATATTAAATTCTTACGAGATATAAAACAACATGTACCCAAACTTTCCATATTAAGAGCATTAATTTATTTGTGAATCCAATTCCCAATCTAGATTTTTTGAAAAATAAATGCTTTGCCGCAAACAATCAATTTTCCATAAGAAAACAGTGAATTTAAACCAAATGGAATTAAAAACCTTATAGCATGTCGCATAACTGAATGTTATTGGTATTATGTGAAAACATTGGACATCATAACATAATATATTAATTAACAAACATCATATCATACCTTTTGGAAGTGCACTTAAGCACCTCATGAGCTTGAACCACTTCACTTTTTAGCTTTGCAAGTAGAGAATTATGCTTCTCCATTCCAAGTGGAGTCACCTTTGGCATAATACCGTTAGCGGTCTGCAACTTATTCCTAAGACCCTTCTCCTATAAATAAGATGCATAAAAAATTACAAACACAATACAAGAGCAAGAAACATCCAGATACATATTCAGAAGTTGAATGTTGAACTTATGACAAAGAATGTCAAGGAGAAGACACTTGAAGAAAAGGTTGAACACTTGATGAAAAATCAGGCCGAACAAAGTGAATGTATGCATGAACAAAATGAACGTATGTGCCAACAAGATGAAAAAATGAAACTTATTTTGCAATATATTCATTTGAAGAATGTTGTGCCAGGTCCTAGTGATCCTACTACTATTGGAGATGATAAAGTAAACCATACCAGTGATAGTAGACCAGGAGATCATTAGTTTCATGTTTAGTTATTTGGTGTGTTTCAATGTTGCACACTTTCAAACTATTTTTGTTTTGTTCTTTTGGATCATGTGATATATTTACCACTTGTAATGTATGTACTACACTTTACTATATTATGTAATGTAGTTTGTTATTACTTAGCTAGATTAAATTTTATCATTCATAAACAAGTAAAAATATTATTTTTAAGCAAGTAAAAATTGTAAATAATACCAAAAATATTTTTTGTTTTTTGCTAATCAGCAACCAATTTTATGGGTCGATGTTAGTCTCTAAACTTTACCACCAATTTAGCGACCAACCAATATTAGTCCCTGTTGATAAAAGAATTTGCCACCATTTCAGCAACCAAAAAAAATCGTATATCAGGAGAATAATCATACTTTAGGGACCGATTTAATTGGTCGTTGTTTGTCTCATAATTTTGCAACCAATTTAGCGACAAAAAAATTGTACATAAATATAATAATCATACTTCAGCGACTGAAATAGTTGGTCGCTAACTACCCACCTTCTGCGACCAAACTGGCAATCGAATTTAGTATCACTTATGGTTGTTAAATTGATCTCTTATGCTGGGAAAGTGACCAAACTTTTAGGGACCAAATAGCGACTGATATTTCGGTAGCTATTTAGCTACTAAATAAAAATCGATCGCTATTGTTTTTGCCACTAAGATTTTTGTTACCACATAAATTCGATCGCTAATTCAATCGCAAATGGTATTAGCGATTGACTTATGTTATTTAGTGACCGAATTTGGTGGTCGCTAAATTACATTTTTCTGGTAGTGATTGTGATCTACGATCACTTGTAGCAAGATTATGAAGTTGATGATAATGCTAAAACTTGAAAAAAAAACTTCTTGTATATTGTCATAGTGGATTATAAAGCTAGAAATTTATTTTTGATAGAAAGAAGAGAAACATAGGTTTTGATATAATTACTATTCTTAGTAATCTTATTCTTCATTTAACTAGTTAGATATGGATTCAAATCAATTGCAAAGTGATATATTCTAAATATTCTTAAGTAATTGCAATTACCTTAATATTAACTTTATGTTTTCATTTAATACTACTTGCTATATGATTTTTTCTTAACCATACAATAAATATATATATATATATATATATATATATATATATATATATATTTATATATATATATATATATATATATATATACTTCGATAATTACTACTTTTTTAATTTAATATTATAGTAACTTTCTTAAGAAGATATTATTTTTAATTTATCCCGTTATGTAAGGAGACATATCAATATGCTTATGTGATCCAAATCTTGTAATAGTTTCATGATCATTACAATACACCTGAAGGAGTTCACAACTTGTGTTGAAAACCATGTTTCTTAGTTTTATTATATTTGCTCTTGTTTCGGGTATAGAAATTTTCTCTTAAGTGTTATAGCATGTAGTTGTAAAATAATGATAAAAAGAATTATATACTTTTTGAATTTATGAGTTACAGTTGAATATTATTACACTTCATCTCTATACAAAAAAATGTATTCACAAATCGTAAGTAAAAGTTAACTCTCAAAATCTTATTTTATATGTTTTTTTAGTAAGATTATAATGTTAGAAAATGATTACTCAAATAATATTAATAATAATAAAAATATAAAATGATATAATAATAATAATTATTAGATCAATAACAATACTGAGACAATATATATAAAATAATGAATATTAATCAGATATCAACAAATATAATAACAATAATAAATAAAAAATAAATAAGGAAAGGAATAGAAATATCCTGGGTTGAGGCACGCATAGCGCTATCCTTAGAGAGAAAACGCCCCTACTGCACAGGACTAAACAAATATGTCAATACACAATTATATGTGTTTTTAATCATTTGCGTTTCTCTCCCAAGATACAACAACCCGTCAGATCAATCGAGTGCAGCGAAGGATCTCCGAACCTTATGAACACCACTGTCTTAAAGATAATATAGAGAAGAAAAGAATAACATTTTAGAGAAAAACTCTAGAGTTTGTTGTCTATGTTATTGTGTTGTTCCCCATGCACCTAGGTGGTATTTATAGGTAGCAAAAGGAGACAAAGCAGTAAATTGCAATAAGAATATAGCCGTTAGTCATTAAAAACCATTAACCCATAAATTAAAGGTCTATAACAATTTCAGTAACAGTAGAATTTTTATTTTAATTATTTATTTTTTAAATTATAATAAAATATTTCTAACAATCCCCCACATAATTTAAAAAATAAAATAAAATAAAATATATTATCTTTTAAAACAAAATATTGTAGTTCAGTGTAAGGAACCTTCCGGGTCTGACCCTTACACCTAGTGCTTATAAACTTCCACCCGAGAAAATGCAGAGACTTGATTGTCTTGAACTACATCTACTGTGGTCGGGTTTTAGTAAATAACACATACAATATCGGTGTTCATTATAGATTCTAATCAGTGGGTGCATGTTACGGCCTTGTGCATGTATCTTGTTTCATGAGTGTCACTTAGAGACTTGCCCATGTCTCGTAATGGCGGCCCCACCATCACATTCACTAGGTAAACCCTCAAAGGGTGGTTTTGTGACTCACACCCCTACAATAATTGTCATTGGGTTTATTAAGAGGTATTTTATAAAATAATTCACATACCTCAACTATTAGGTTTATTAAGAGGTATTTTATAAAATACGCATAATAATGCACATACCTCAACCTTATTATTGCCACAATTTATATAGTACACCTCGCCATAGGAATGAGACATAAAATTTAATCAAATTATTTGGTGTACTTTAGTCAACAACAACTTCATTGTTACCCATTGAACTCCATTCCATGGGATCGCCATTCATGTGGAGATGGGTGTCCATTGTTGCAACTAATTTATGGGCTATAGTCTCATTCCCCTCGACGACTTAAATTTTTGTTGTTTATGCATCAACCCTTTGATAAGCAGATCTGCAACATTTCTTTCTAACCTGACAAAGTCAAGAGAGATAATATCATGAGTAATTAAGTTTCTAATATATTTGTCTCTCATTCTCATATGTCAATTCTTCAATTTCATTGACATTTTTACTAAAAACTTTAAATATTAACAATATGATTGTCATGATGCATTGGAAAAAGAAATAATTTATGCTTGCATAATAGATCATGATAGAACAACAACTTTTTAACATATTTCCATTATAGGACACCTTCATCCAAGGTTATAACATAACCATAACCAATAGTTGATATTGTGCCACCAAAATCAATATCCAATTTACATTATCCTTTAATCATCTCAAGAAATTGGACATATTGCCATAATATAAGAAACACAAATAATATTACACTAGATGGCAAATCAATGAAGTATATATTCATTCACTTTATAATATATATAACCAAGATTTTTTTTTCTCATTAAAAGGTATATTAACCTTTACAAGACACCCCCACACTTTGAAATATTTTAAATGTGGTTCTCCTTTCTTTCATAACTCATAAAAAGTTTTATCACAATCTTTTGTGTTCAACAAATGGTAAGCAAGATATAAAATTTGACTAATATAATGTTAGGCAAGTTAGAACTTGTAGAATAACATTTACCATATCAAACAAAAACATTTTTTTCTTTCGCTGCACCATTACATTAACACCATATGAAAATGTTGCTTAATGAATTATACCATGAATTTTACATAAAAACACTCATTTGTAAAGACATGTATCATCACTTCTCTATTTAATTAATTTTGAACCTCAAAATTTTATAATTTGAATGGTCTCTAACCAAACTTCTCAACAATTATAATAATAGCATGTGATATATCAATACTTTCAACATATGTGATAACCAAAGAATAACTGCTAAATATTTTATTACAAGATAAATGTACTTAACTCAAACAAATCATCACAAATATATCATTTACCAACCAAAACACATGTCTAGAAATAATAATCTTATTGCACCTGGGAACCACTTCATAACCTTGTTGAGCACAAGAAAGATTCTAAATTCAGAAACATGAAAAACTCTTTAAAGAAATCTAGAAGACAAGTTTAATTTTTACTTGACTATCCCTTCAATTTTTTATATGAAGATTTCTTCTTTTATCAGCATTTACATGATCTTAAACATTATATCAATTAAAATAATTCATTTTAATTTCATGTCATAAACAATAATTTTGAATTCATAAATTTGATAAAGATTATCTTTATTATCAGTCACTTTTTTTTTATATAAATATCAAGCTAATTTTTTTTTCTCTTTGCAAATGCAAAGTTTAGTTCAAGTGTTTTCCATAACACAATAGTAGTTTTAGTAACACAAATTATTTTATAATTATTTTCATACAAACACTTAAAATATATACATGATATAGAACATCTTTATCAATGGTAAGAATAGACAATATTAAAGCATAAATTAATATAACAACATAAGCATGAGCTATAGACATCACAACAAATTATTCAATGAGCAGGAATATCATTTATCCATAATTTTATTTATTGTTACCAATAGAAATAGAAACAATTATACACATCAATTTTTAGGCTTAGTTGAAACTGATTTAAATATAACCATAAGAAACACATTAGTTCATAAAATGTGTTTTCAGTCTTCAGCTCTATATTATTTTTAATTTTAGAAATGAATACAGATGAGTAATCAAAAATAGAAATAGCAAGATAATAAGTTTTTCTCTCTAAGAATGTTAAAAAATGATTACTCAGATAATATTAATAATAATAAAAATATAAAATGATATAATAATAATTATTAGATCAATAGCGCTATCCATAGAGAGAAAACGCCCCTACTGCACAGGGCTAAACAAATATGTCAATACACAATCATATGTGTTTCAAATCATTTGCGTTTCTCTCCCAAGATACAACAACCCGTCAGATCAATCGAGTGCAGCGAAGGATCTCTCCCAAGATGCAACAACCACTGTCTTAAAGATAATATAGAGGATAAAGAATAACACTTTTAAGAAAAACTCTGTGTTTGTTGTCTCTGTTTGTTCTTTTGTTGTTGTCCCCTTTCCCATGCACCTAGGTGGTATTTATAGGTAACAAAAGATGACAAAGGAGTAAAGTGTAATAAGAATATAGTCGTTAGTCATTAAAAACCATTAACCCATAAATTAAAGGTCTATAAAAACTTCAGTAACAGTAAAATTTTTATTTTAATTATTTATTTTTTAAATTATAATAAAATATTTCTAACATTAATGTGGTTATTGTTGTCAAGTTTAATTTATAAATGCATTATAAACAGTTAAATGTATAAATTTTATATGAAACCATCCATATTTGAGTTAATAATCTTCTCTTATGACGCTAGAAAGAAGTAAAATTAAAAATATAAATATTTAAATATTTTAACAAATGCGTCCCATTCAACACCCACAACACTCAAACAAGAGAAAAAGAAAATCACTACTACTACTTTGTCCTAAAAAACAAAATAATAATTTATAAAATCATTTTCTACATAAAGCCAAAAGTACTTATATTGACGAGCCTTTTGGTTTTAAAAAAGTAATAAAATCCTCAATGAGAAAAATATTAATTAGGGTTAAACGAAAACAAACGTGGTTGAAAACAATATGATATGAGAGAAAAAAGAAAACTCCATAATCTTTAGATACCATTCCTATATTTGTCTTGTCACTGCCCAAAAGAAACACATTGACTCATTCCCTAAAGTGGTTCCTATTACTATCAAACAAAAAGAGAAACCCTTGGAAAGCCTCGATTCTAATTGAACTTTCTTTGCACGCACTGATCTAAGGAGAAAAGAAGATCAAAGCATTTTATCATCAAGAAGCATATACCGTGCAAAAAAAGTACAAAAAATTCAAAATAACTGTTGAAGTTTATAACATAATCAAAGAAAACAAGAAAGAAACATGTTGATATGGAGTTTAAATTTTGAAAGTCGTCACTTAGGAAAACCCAATTCAATTTGTGAAGATGAGATACCAAAGCTGAATCCTTTGAAGCAAGGAGATGGAAACACCTTATTTAAGAATGGAATTAGGGTTCCCATTCAAACGGTGTTAAAACCATGTGTCAATTTCTAGTTTTTTTGAATTTTTTGAATTTTTTTGAATTTTTACACGTGTCACTTCACAGTTGTGCTACATGTTAAAATGATTCAATTTGGTCCCTATATTTGTTTTTAGTTTCAATTTAGTTCAATTTTTGTAAAAATGAAGCAATTTTATCCCTCCTTAAATTGAGACTCAATTTCCTTTTTGTATAAATCTTATGGTCATATTCTTACTAAAATTAACTTTTTTATTAAACATTTCTAGAAATATTTTTAAATTAACTTTAAATTCTATACAAAACTTTAAACTTTGGTTTTGTTTTGAACTTAAAATTTAGTTCCTAAACTTATATGTGTAACAAGTTATTTGATTTTTAATCTTCACTCAGTTTGTATAATATGGTATATTTGATGTCTTTATATATGATGACAAAATGGTTAATTATTGAAATTAGGTTTAGGATTTAACTTTGTTTAATAACAAAACTAAAAACAAAAAGTTTGATTAAAAATATTTCTACAAATATTTAATAAAAATGTCATTTTTGGTAAGAATATCATCATAAGATTTACACAAAATGTAAATTGAGTCTTAATTTAAGGAGGGACAATATTGCTTCCTTTTTACAAAAATTGGGACTAAATTGAAACTAAAATCAAATATAGAGACCAAATTGAATCATTTTGACTATGACACAACTATGAAGTGATAATTTAAAAAAATAAAAAAATTAAAAAAATTAAAAAATTAAAAAAATTAAAAAAATTAAAAAAGATTAGAAATTTACACGTAGTGTTGACTTTAACACTGTTTGGTCAAAATTTACGACAATAACCAAATTGAATCATTTTTAAAAAATTGACCAAATTGAGACAATGAAAAACTAAAGCACCAATTTAACACTACTTGACAAATACAATGATCAAAAGAGTAATTTAACCAACATTATTATATCATAAATAATAAATCATAAATATATAAATTTTATTAACCTTTATTTTTAAACAAAAATTAAACAGATAAATATTTTCAATATTTTAATATTTTAATTTACTTCTAATTATATATACTTTTATTTTTAGTTTTAAGTGATTACTAAAAATAGGTTGATAAAATTTACTTGTGGCGGTGTTATAATTTGAAGTGCCTCCCACATACATTTTTAAAGTGCTTCTCACTATTTTCACGTGACCATCCTCATTATTTGTTCCATCCCTAAATTTCACTTTCACATATATGTGAGGAGCGAGTTTCTTCTACAACTATGACAATGGACATGGAGCAAAGTGAAAACTACACGAAAATACTTTGAAAGTTCAATACCATCTACATATGTTCGCAGGTATGTTTAGCATTCGTCAATTGGATTGTGAACATAAGGTTGTTGTATGTGTATTGTGCTGTCAAAGAATTTTATTTCAGTTGGGTGGTAGTGTTAATAGTGTTTGTTTATACTATATCATGTTCTAGACGGAAAAGAAAAGTTGTATATCAAATTAAGTCTTATTTCACAAAGATATTTATGAATGTAAAATAACCAAAACACATGATAAAAGTCGTTCCTCTGCACTTTTTTTCATTTTCATAAATACAATGCCTAATTTTTTTAGTATATTAAGATTAACAAAAGTTGTGTTTCATGACAAAAATGAACTTTTGAGGTCTTATTTCACAGAGATGTTTATGAATGAAAAATAACCAGAACACATGATAGAAGTCGCTCCTATGCACTTTTCTTCATTTTCATAAATACACTGCATATTGTTTTGCGGTATTCCAAATATCTGCACATTAAGATTAACAAAAATCGTGTTTCATGACAAAAATGAACTTCTGAGTGGATGGATAAATTATAGTCAAGTGCTCATACAAAATAGAATTATCTTCATGCTATGAGTTTCATCATCTTCTTTATAATTTTGATTAAGACCACAGAGAATAAATATATAAAATTTGGGAACACATTTGTCAACAATAATTTGGGGGCATTTCTATACAATATTCCCTTTTCTTTTCAAACCATAAATTTCATAAGTAAAACCTAAACTTAGGGAAGCAAATAAGCATTAACTAAGTCAGAAACGAAGTGGGTACCTCCAAAATAGGCAGTGTGAAATCGACAAGCAAGAGGGTGATTGAAAGAATGGTCGAATTGGGTTTTACAATTATGAGGTTGTTGCTGCTTTTTTAGTTCAAACTTGAGTAACACCGAATAGAAGGGTACATGAATATGTTTGTGTTGTTGGGGTTTGATGAAGTGATGCATTGAAATTATAGAGTAAAAGGTGTTTATATTTTATTTATTGTTGGAAAATAATTTAGTGTGTTCATTAATTTGTAGCCATTTGGATTTGTCGATCGACATTTTGTTGTTGGTTGTGGACACGAATTAGGTCTACAGTGGGACTTGGTAGACGTAAATGGTAAGAGCACGAAATTTACCTATAACATGGATTCAGGTAACCCAATAATCATTGAAGGTTGAAGTAATATGAAAAATTTGTATGACATCCAAAGTGACTCTCACATCCAGCACTACAAGAAAATGCTTCATTAGTAACCAATTTTAGTAACCAAAAATTGTTAGTTACTATAATTACTAATTTAGATACAAGTTTACAAAGTAAAAAAATTATTGGTTACTAAAATAGTTACTATTATGAATAAAAAATTATAATTGGTCACTAAATTAGTTTTTAAAATTAGCTACCATAGTTTTGGCTACCAAAGAAAACTGGTCACTAAAAATTAGCCACCTAAGGTTTGGCTACCAAAATAACTTAGTTACTAAATTGCTCTCTAATTAATTAGTGACAAATTTAGTGACCAATTATAATTTTTTATTTATATTAGTGACTATTTTAGTAACCAATAAATTTTAATTTTGTAAATTAGTATTTAAATTGGTCACTATAGTGACTAACAACTTTTAGTCACTAAAATTGGTTACTAATAAGACCTTTTCTTGTAGTGCAGTTTCAGTATTTAGGAAATTCTTTATTTCAGCTAACAATGTTTAAAGGTGGTTATACACCAAGAAGTTTGACAACATTTATTTACCGTATCAGTTATCAAAATACAAGATCTATATTTTCAGTAAAATTGACAAAGTATCAAAGCAAAGGACACTACCAAAAAAACAGGAATTACAGATGGCAAAAATCCGTGGGTAATGACAAAAGTCCGTGGGTAATCAAAAATTATCCACGGATTACCGACGACTCTAAATCCGTATGTAATAGTGGCATAGGTAAATTTTGATGGATTTTTGGTCCGTGGGAAA
>Ga0214544_1000896_pt1 | contig 58588 bp, 37 predicted proteins | sample CNSS3metaG_FD_160074 | JGI IMG/M metagenome (GOLD analysis project Ga0214544, IMG submission 160074) | Root nodule microbial communities from cowpea collected in UCLA plant growth center, Los Angeles, California, USA - CNSS3 | ecosystem: Host-associated > Plants > Roots > Nodule | place: USA... | reverse complement strand
AAAGGAACCTTCACATCTAGATAGCTTGCTATCTTAATGTCCAGTGGGGATTTCACTTAGCTTTCTTAATCAACTCACACCATATTCAATAATCTTAAAAAGGAACAAGATAATCCTTCATCAGGATTAAACTTGGTGTCTTAACTTCAACTGTATTTCCTTGTAATTATCTATATATTATGTTCTTTATCATATTGTTCATGGAAGTATGCTTACTTGTAGAACTAACCACATGATTGTGTGTTAGAACCTAAGGGTGTTAGACATAGGATTTTGCAATCCAGGTGGAGGAACCTTTGCTTTGAGACTTTACACCAATTGAGCCCACAATCCATGTTTGCTATATGCCAAGGGTCATGATACTTGATTGGATCTAAACTCTAGACCATATGTCTTTGCATCTAGTGTTGATAAGGTGCGATGATTAGCCAAATAACCATGGAGTGAAATACAAACCAAGTAACCAATACGTAAAACAATAACACAATAGATATATAATCAAGTGCAATACAAAGAGAGTTTAGAAGTTACATTTAATCCCAACTATAGAGGAATTAGTTTCTCATGATGATGAATACAAGATGAACTTGGAGTAGCATCCTTCCTTCCATAGCTATATAGTATTATACTATAATAACTAAGCTAGTCTAAGAGTATATCTCTAGAATAATATACAAAACCAACATGAAAATAACAAAGGTTATGCCCTTTATTTATAGATTTTAACATGTTGTTCTAACTTCCAAATCTTGAAGTTTAGCCATAGAGGTTTCCTTCCAAAGTGGGTTTCTTCCCAAGCTTGGGTGTTCATCTTCTGCAGTACATCAATGGAGGTTTCCTTACCATCGAGGTTTCCTATTCTTGCTCAGATTCAAATCTGAAGCTTAACATTTCTTTGCAGTGAAGTTTTCTTAAAATGTGGCTTAAGCGCCAAATTTCGCTGCTTAACTGCAGGCCTAAAATTTAACTTTTCAATTCATCTTTATGGCTTGAGCTACAACTTTTGGAGCTCACCACCAACTTTACAATTTCCTTCATTTTACCTTCAAAACAACACAAAATACATTAATTTCCACTTTTTCTATATTTCATGATCACATTTTGTAATTATGTAAAATTAGGGCAATTTTAATGATTTTTACACAGTGCAAGATAAGTGTCTAAATGATATGCAATTTAACTAATAGTTGACACTTATCACTTAAGTTGATGTGTAAGTTGTTTCAAACCTTTTTCTCCATCATTTGAGTCACTACCACCTTAGTAAGAAGTATGTTGCGAGATCCTATAATGATTTCTTTTTTATGTTTTCAAAACTAAAGTATTTCTAAGAAATTCCAACGAGGAAGTAGATAGCAAACTTCTTGAGTTCTCTTCTAGGAAATAGAGATGAATCACTTGGATTGCTTATATACCAAGTCTTTCCTAGGCAAAGGAACTCAAATATTTTTGCACAAGACTTTTAAGACGAAATTAAGTGAAAGGTGAGGATTGATGTTGCAAGACACATTCACCATCTACAAACTCTTTTACTATATGAAAAAGGTTATAATTAAAAGATGAGAGAACACTTAAGGCTCCCCCAAGACACTTAATTAGGCTAAGTTACACAAGTAAAGAACTTAAACAATTACAACTCAAAGAAATTCAAAAATTGAAAGTCTTCAAGTGTTTCACTCCACTCCTTTTCTCTTAGCTCACTAAAGTGTTAGTTTTGCTTTTCCTTTGTGAACTTCACTTAAAGCTTGGAGTTCCACTTTGGCTTCCACCCTCTAATATGCTACTTCAAGTAATTATTCCTCCTCTAAAGAGAGTCTTTCACCAAAATGTCACCAACACTAAAAGAAGCCAATAAAGTAAAGCAAGAAAAGCTTAATTAAATGAATACTAACTTCAAAGAGTGAATAACTAAGACACACTCAAGAGAAAATCAAAGGAATGACAAACTACAAATAATGTAAATAAATAAGATAAGCACACAAAATAAATTGCCCAAGAGAGGCATTAAAATGTATTACAAAAACCAAAATAAAGTTGGAATGGAATGAATGCTTCTAGACTCAAAAGGCTGAATGCTTTTGGTGCACTAGAAAACTCAATAAACTCAAAACTGAGACACTTTTGTGCATATTTTTCCATATTTGAAACTCCAAAAGTTAAAGCACAAAAACAAATCAAAATGCAAGTGATAGTAGTGATTTTAGCATACTCTTTTGTCACTTTCTTTTGCTCTTTTTTTTCTAATTCTTTTTGGCACTTTTCTTTTGTTCTTTTGTGCTCTTTTTCTTTCTTTTTTTAATACTTTTCCAGCAGCACTTTTCAACTCAAAAACATAATCACTACCACACAATACTTCATGATATAAAGTTGTAATGAAAAATAAAAAGCAAGTAGTAAAATGGAAACTTCAATGTGTCAAAATATAGAATATGAACTTGAAACAAACACAATGAAAACCTTACTCTAAGAACTTGCTAAGAACTAATTAACAAGTACGAACTCAAATTCAGAAAATTAAAAGAACACAAAACACAATAGAAAATGAAATTGGTGATTAAGTGATTAAGTAGGGGTGGCACATTGAAAATGCAGGTTGAAAAGTCTAGCACATCCCTCATTTTTTTAAAATCTTATGATAAAGCTTTCAATGTTCAAATTGGAAAACTTTAACAAGTTCACAAAATTAAGAAAAAACTTTAGGGAGTTGAATGATAAATTGATAATTCAACATTTTCATCATATTCATATACGTACTTTGACATACACGATATATTCTTCAAATTTTAGCACATTCAGAATACATAGTACTTGTCTTTTCCACTCATACGAGAATTTGAAATGTTCATGCAGAAGTCCAGAAGGAAAGTGACCAATATACATAAGTTAATTTTTTGTATGGCCCGAGGGCTAGCTTGGGCGAGCTACGGGTTTTGCAGGTCGGGCTTTTGCGGGCCAACGGGCTCAATATCTCGGTCCGCCCGCGTTTTTTTGTCCGGCCTTCGGGCCAAGCCCACATTGCCACCCTTGTGATTAAGCAAGTACAAGGAAAATTCACACTAAACATTAAGATAACCACGGTTATCTAGATGTGAAGGTGCATTTCCAATGCTCAAAAAGAGAAGAGAAGTTTAATTCAATCACTAGAAATGTAACATCAATATGCAAATCACTAAAGTAAGAAGACAACATGTTTTGGTAAAATTCAAACGGTTAACCATGGAAGTAATGACATATATGGTCTACACATGACTCTAGACACAATATATAGATCATAAAATCAAAATGACTCAATTTAAACACAATTCAACTTACCAAAAACAATCATATACTCAATAAAATGTAAAAAGCTCACGACCACAACAACATTGAACACCTAGAGCACACATGGATGGTTCTAGATGAAGAAAATGTTTTTACTTATGTTAGTGAAAAAGTCCAACACCCTATGATGTTGATTAAGTGTTGAAAACATGATTAGGCTTTGTATAAAAATTATGTTTTACACAAGCAACAAATTGTAAGAACCTAGATTTTTCGCTAACTGCTAGAGTTAAACAAAGGGTATATTAGACAAATAATATATAAATAGATGAAATAAGTAGGTAAAATGATTAGATTAATGTGTGAACTTTGGAGGATGCTAAGTAGAAGAACAAACAAGAGGTATAGACGAGGTGAGTTAGGTGCTAAGGTAGACTCTATGTGATAGATGTTGTGTTGTCAAATTTTGAATAGTAGTAGGCGTGTGTTGTTAGTGTCAGAGTGATAATTGACATTATCATGTTTTATTTTATTTTATACTTTTATATTTTATTGTTATTTTATTATTATCTTTTTAGATATTTTAGGTTTATTTAATAAAATTGGAAATATAAAAGAAATTAAGAAAACTTTTAACAAAATTTGATTATCAAAGTTATCAACAAGAGGAGATATTTATAAAGTTGGTTACTCTAGTACAAGATCAAGTGAAAAGCTGCATGCCCAGTCCAATTCGAAAAATCTATTGACAAAGGTAAAAAAAAGGATAACCCTTATGGCAAATAAACACCACTTTTGGGGAAAACCCCCTTTTGTGTGAGAGAGTGAAAAATAATTCTTTTAGGGAAAATGACACTTGACCTAAAAGGAGAGAAGGTAGAGACACATTTTAAAGGTTGGAGGAGTAGCTAACTCCCATATTCATGGGGGTTGGATGTAATGTATTCTTAACTCTTTCTGAATTCCACTATTCAATATAATTATTTTCCATCACTCTTATGATGCGTGTTTGGTGTTATGAGCGAATAATATGTATTGTTTTTTTTAAGAGATGCATGTGTGATATGTTTACACATGATGAAATGATGATTATTATTGTTGATAAAATGTGATGATGATTGTGTTTTGGTGTGTTCTGCAAGATCTACTATTCCAAGAATTTTGGAAGGAACCGGGAGAGTTAGTCTATCTTAAATGCGTTTGTTGAGTTCATTGAGTTTATTTAAGGTGACATTTTAAACTGATATTAATCTTTTAAGCCTAAAAATGGGTTAAGATCACCTAGAGAGATCAATGGAGTCAGGTGATGTAGCTAAGGGTTGGGTGAGTCATCCATCCGCTGAGCAAAAACTACATTTTTTAAGTTTTAACAAAAAAGACTTAGATGCTACCTTTACTGCATGAATTAGAATTGATGGACTAGTCAAGTGAAAGTGACTTCCATGGATTTGAACCATACAGTAGAGTTAATGTTACATGTAAATTATCATTTTACAATTGAAGCATGGCGATGTCTTATACTTAATTATTTGTTGTTTTACACTAAAGCAATTGTTAGCTCGAAAATAAAATATAAGAAGAATAAAAAGTTGATAAATTTTGAGGGAAGATGAATATTTAATAATAAAGATAGAAGAAGAGAAAAAAAGAACATTTTCCTCTTTTTAGTAAGCATTGGTGCAAAATAGAATGGGCTATTAAATCGGTTCTAGAGGAACCGATGTAATGCAAAACGCAATGGCAATTTTATAAATACTGGAAACTATATTAGATCAGTTATAAAGGAAAACAGTTTAATATGTGCATATTAGATTGATTAAGAAAACCACCAATCTAATAGGCCTTCTTCTGCATTTTTCATTTTCACGAAGTTCCTTCTCTTCTCACCACCCACAAAATAACTATTTTCTCTCTCATTTCTGAAGCCCCATTTTCGAAGCCGCAAACCTTTCTCTTTCAATGTAACCCTTTCTCTTCTTCCTTCATCTTCATCTTCCTTTTCATCTTTATCTTCCTTTTCACTACAAGCTTTACGTTTTTATCTTTCTCCAAGCAATCATCACTTTGTTCCTCTCACCGTTGTGGTCATAGCTATTGTGACTCCGTTGTCTCAATCTGTTTGGTTGTTTTGAAATAGTTGTTACTACTTTGGTTGCTGCCTCTTCTGGGTTGCCCACCAACATTGTTGCTACGGTCATTGCTTGTGATGTTCTGCTCATACCAATGGCAATCTGCTTGTCGTTGGTTCTAATCTCCTTGTCGTTGGTGGTGTTGTGTTTGTCACCAATGTTGGTTCGTTGTGCCAATGCCTAAGGAAACCAAGTTAGGGTTACACAGAAAACACTTTTTAAAAGGCTTTTCTTTTTTCTTTTCAGTTAAATATATTAGATTGATTCTTCCATAACTGATCTAATATATCTTTGACATATTACATTGGCGCATATTAGATCAGTTGCGAAACTAATCTAATATGCACCTCAGAACCAATATAATATACCTATTTTGTACTAGTGAAGGCTAATTAAAATATGGAATCTTTTAAGAATATCTCTTTTAGTTACTAAAATTATTCTCCATTTTTCTATGTTTTTGTTTTAGCCCAATAATATCTTTGACATATTACATTGGCACATATTAGATCGGTTGCAGAATCGATCTAATATGCACACAGAACTGATATAATATACCTATTTTATCTGGATAATTTAAATATGAAATCTTTTAAGAATATCTTTTTTAGTTACTAAAATTATTTTCATTTTTCTATGTCTTTGTTTTAGCCTAATTAACTTATAGTATAGTATAGTCTATTTTCTATTTTATCACCCATACAAAACTTTTACGCCACGTAAAATATATCATAAAAAAAAAAACTATTTCTTCCAATATTTGGTTAGCTTTAATTGTGTTCATTAATAATCCAAATTGTATGTAAAAATGTGATATTAAAAAAGACAATTGGAAAGATTAAAAAACCAATAGTTAGTTAATCAAAATATTTTGTTGACTGATATTTTTTGTAAGACCCACTTTTTCTACTTTTATGTTTAAGGGCCTACCCTAATCTGTTGGGCCTAAGGTTGGCCCATAGGGTGCCCAAAACTCCTAAACCAGCTCTAACCCTCTTATTTTGCACACTTTCCAAAAGTTGTTCCTATTCCCTCTTAGAACTGCAACAACGAGCTTTGTTAGGGTTTGGCTTTTGTTCCTCGTCAAGCTAGTAAACTCCATTTCTATCCCACGTAAGTTGGTTCTCGACTCATGCTTCATATTCTTCCGCTCATTCTTCGTGGTTTCAACTAGAGTTCTCTTAGTAATCTCATTTTTGGTTCTGATGTTACTATTTCCAGCTCGTAACTCTGTTCCTAGAACTGTGGTGACCCTCTGTTGAGTGTATGTACTTTCTACTAACATTTGTTTAGTTAAGGGAAGCTAGGGTTTTCGCGTTTTCTTCATATCTGCCTGTTTTTAGCTTTGTTTCGTGTTTATGATGCTTATGTGTTATTGTGGTTGCTTGGAATAATGATAAATGTTGATTGGGTTTCGAATGCTTGGTTGATGCACGTGTGAACAATGGTGAGAACTGATATTCTCGCCCAAGCGAGCACGTCTCGCCTAGGCGAGATTAACAAGAGCTCGCCCAAATTTTCCTGCCCGAACTTTCGCTCAGGCGACAAGCCTTCGTTTTGAGCGAGGGGTAATCTCGCTCAGGCGAGGACGTCTTGCCTAAGTGAGAAATCGCAGGAGCCACTGTTCCACTACTCGAACTCTCGTTGAGGCGAGAAGAGCTTGCCTAAGCGAGAGGACCTCTCTCGACTGAGCGAGGACTTCTAGCCTGAACGAGACTGGACAGATTGTGTTCTAGTTCTGATTTATTCTTTGATGTGGTTGCTTGCCTGCCTGATAAAGTGTTTTACCATAAACGCACGATGCATGATGCCATGTATGTTGTATAAGATTAAATGAGAATGAGATTTGCTTGATGAGTATGAAATACAAAACATGAATCATGATTGGTTGGTTGGAATGAATATTGGCATGAGATTGGTATGATAAGAAATCTATGGTTGGTTGGTGAGACATGACTATGGTATGAGTTGGACGTAATTCCATGAATCTCTTGGTGAGATCTCATGGTGGTGTCTTGTGTGATGGACGTAATTCCATAAACCTCTTGGTAAGAGCTCATGGTGGTGCAAACCTCTTAGTAAGGTTTCGTGGTGGTGCCTCAACGTATATAATTAAGTAAGGATTCAAGTAAGGATTGCATCTTGAAGCTCTAAAGAGTTAGTTAGTCTCACGTAGAGCGTACTGACTCAAGTGGTGAGAGTAGCAAGAGACCCTAGTCTTTGGCAGGATAATGACCTTAGATGTTTGAAGGCTAACCTTGTGCGTGGTAGGGTGAAACTCATTGGCAATGGCTCTACAGAGCAGTAGAGGCCACCACAAGTCCAAGCATCCAATGAATCTGACTGATTATATGTATCTGGATAATTAAGTCTAGAGTCTTGTTGTTTGCTATCACATGCTTGGTTGATTTATATGGACTTGACCTTTAAATTGTATGCTTAGTCGTATGATAAAACCTTTTTACTCTAGCTTACCCCTTTTTGTTTGCTTGTGTTTGTCTTGTGTGTGGTTTTACCTTTTTGCAAAGATCATTAATTTATTGATGTGAGTAGATGTGGAAAACCCTAGTGGTCAACAGGGTGATGGAAACTTTGCAGTGTAGTTGACTTATGGTTGGATCTCATTCCTTCAAGTACTGTCTATAGGCACTATTGCCTATGTGTTTTGGTCAATTGTCAAACTTTTACATTCTGTTTTGTTAATGACATCGTGGTATGTTTTAGTTTTCTTTTTGGTATATTTGGATGACTGCAAGATCCTTATACATTAAGCCTCATGGCATTTTAATATTTTAATTGATGTAATATTTTATTTAATTAGATTTATTTATTAAATGAGACGTTACATTTTTTATATGATAATCATGATTTTTTTTTTAAATTTTACAACATTCTATTGTAGTTAACTAGTGAAATTTAACTTATTAGGATAATAATAAATACTTTTGTACTGAGTTTTAGGTTTGATTATTAATTTAACTTTTTGTTGTGGTACATATTTTATCTTTTAATTCATATATCAACAAATAGTTATTTTAATTCTTACTCATGCTTAGTTCTTATAATATTATTTTTAAATTTGTTAATCCATAACATATGAATTTATAAGAATTAAAAAAGATTAAAGATATCACATAAATAAAGACTAAAGTTAATAATTTTAAATATAAGAGTTAAATGTAAATTTTATTACACCATATAATAATTAAACCTACTTTTTAGCGCATGCTCATTTTATAAAAAGAAAGTATTCTTTTTTTTTACAAATATTAAAAATTTCAATTAAATGCTCTTATTTGTTGTTATAAAAGATATTTGTAATCTCTTTTTGAATTAAATATCCTTTACTCTCATTTTTTCAAATTTTATAAAATTATTTTGACATTTAAACTCTTTTGAACAGTTTTGAGCCTTCATTATTACAGAAACTACCTTAAAAAGATGAAGTCATAGTCAGTTCATTCTACTAGTTGTAAGTCATCTAAACATGTGTCAGGAAAGAAAATAATCAAAATAAACTTTTGTAACACAAATACAAATGTTTAAATTCTAAGAACTAAAATAATCTTGAGAAAACCAATAAAAGTTATTTAAATCATATTAAACTAAAAAGTAGAAAATTAAAACCTTAATTCAACACCTCATTGCACACTCCTTTGGTTTGTATTCCTTCCTCCTTTTATATTCTCTTTCCACAATTTCAACCACATAATCCATGACCTAAATTGATAAATTGAATAAAGCTAAATTGCAATAAAAAAAATCACTGTAACTCTTTTGATACTTGGATTCATATTGGTTTTTTCCTTTGCCTATGTTATTCTTTCCTATTATTTTTCTCCATAAAACAATAAATTAATTTTCATGTATAATTGTACATAAATCAACTATAAATTGCTTTCAAATGAATTTTATAAAACGTAACAAAAGTATTGTAAAGTTACACTCTTAAATTAAATCCATGAAGTAATGCAATATTCAAAACTTAGCTATGTTTTTTATTTAAGTATATCAACTATGCAAAATTAAAATTTCCTCCAAAATCTAATTAATAATTAAATATTCTACCTTTTCTTTTCTGAATATATTCAACTTTTTTTCGTCACCTGAGCAGGAGAGGAGAGAGTGGGGGACGGAGAAGCTACAGCAGAAAGGGAAGCTCCTTCGATCTGCAATCTATAGCTATTGCGCTTTCTGTTTCAGAGAATTTTGTTTATCTCTCGCTCTCTCTCACTGTGATTCCTCCATTTCGCCATCATGATTTCTGCAACTAAGCTCAAATCCGTTGATTTTTACAGGTCGGATTTTCTCTCCGTTATCCCTATCGGTTTCAATTTGCTTGCCAATGTGCAGAATCGTTGTTTTCTGTTACAGATTTATTGGGATTTTGTTGTGCTCATTGTTAAGCTTTTTGAATAACGGTTCAAACCGAAGTCCACACTGTAAGAAAACACGGAGACTGATATTTTCGGTGTCTGTGTGCATGAAGAACTTGTCCATTGCCTAGATTCGAGGCTTCTTGTGTAATTGGAATTGTTTTAGTGTAAATCTTTTTAGTAGTTTTGTGGTTATGGATGTCACCGCTTTCGATGTAAATTTTACGAGTAATTTGTGAATGCAGGTTTCCTCTTCTTTTTTTTTTCCTTCTTGAAATTAGGAATGATTTTTTTGTTATGTTATTGATGTTGATTTGTGTCAACAGAAAAATCCCGAGAGATTTGACTGAGGCGTCGTTGTCGGGAGCGGGATTATCCATATTGGCAGCTCTCTTCATGATGTTTTTGTTTGGAATGGTCAGTGGCTGGAACCTCCATCATGTTTATGACTTGTGAATTGTTGAACAAAAAGTTGTAATTTGAATTGATGTTAAGTTCCATACTGCTTCACTATTAGACCTTTAATTATGAACATCTATATTTAGTTTTGTCAAATTTCTAAGAATTGGATGCTCAAATTTCATTTTGATATTTGTCTTGCATCCTTGTTTCAGGAACTAAGTAATTATTTGACTGTTAGCACCTCCACATCTGTGATTGTTGACAAGAGTTCTGATCATGACTATCTACGTATCGATTTCAATATCAGGTAGAATAATATTTAGGCATTTTCTGTCCGTGGTTGAATAGGATGTTTTTCAAAGATGGTGAATGCTCATGTCTTAACTATTGTTTAATATTACGTATATACTGGTGGGTTTGTGGTTTTTGTTGAATCTTGGTATGAACTTGTCATGTTACAAGGAATGCGAGCTTCAATCTACTTCTATTTGCAAATTGAGGCCGGTTAGGGTTTGATATGTTGTTTACTGTCTATTGATTAATTATTAAACAAAAAGGTTTAAAGTTTGACTAGAATCTTGAAATTCACTTATGTAGTGTTCGGATTGAGCATTTAAAATTCCTTGGAATTTACAATGCTTGTAAATTTAATTTCTTTAATTTAATTATTTTTATTTTCAATTTTTTTAATAAAGAATTTTAAATTTCTTGCATTTGAAATTCTTTGTTTGTGTAAAGTAATTTAATTTCTATTGTATGTAGAATTTCATTTTTCAATATTTATTTATAAAAATGCATAACAGAGATAGATTGGGAAATAGAGGTGCAAAAGAGTAAGAGTGAGAGTGAGAGGGAGGTGTAAAAGAGAGAGGAGTAGAAAAGAGGGAGCGAGAGAGACTCAAACAAAAGCGTCAGAGGGGAAGAGGTGCAAGAGAGAGAGAACTTTGAATGAGAGAGTTGACGGGGAGACCGTAAAAAAGTAGGAATTTTCGAATTCTTTCATTTTTTCAACTTTATATGAACGGCCTTCTTATTACTTTTAAACAAATCTCCTATCAACTTACCATCATTTTAAAAATTCTTTGGATTTAAGATCCAAACGAATGTGAAAATTGAAATTCTCTCTTAAAACTCCACATCCATTAACACTACTATAGAAGGAAGTTGGAAAAACCTTCCCATGAAACTGGGTGTTGTTGAAATTGGGAGTGAGATGGGGATCTTAGAAAATGATCATTAGAAGGCTGGGAGTAAATATCGGTATATCATGTAATGGCTTGTGAAATTGACATGTGGTCAAGTTGTTCCCCAAACATTGCGTTCATCTCTCACAGTCCATCGGTTTTTCTGAGAGCTTCTAGTCCCCCACAACACATTTGGATACCATAGCAAGTCATAGTATTATACCCAGTACATTAAGTCAATTTAATGACTATTTGTAAACTTTATCTTCCTCTTTCTCTGTTGCCGTTGGCTTATGGATTCAACTTATTTTGTAGTTTTCCTGCACTCTCATGTGAGTTTGCATCAGTCGATGTGAGTGATGTGCTGGGAACAGTAAGTCTCTGTTACTCTTTTTTCGTATTCATTTTATACTCACTTATGATATGATCCCTCATCCAATTCTTTTAAGTTTTAGTCCTTGTACTTAATATTTTACCTCTTGTTTTCAGAACAGGCTCAATATAACAAAAACAGTTCGGAAGTTTTCTATTGATTCAAATTTAAGACCCACTGGATCTGAGTTTCATTCAGGTACAGTTGCAAATGCTGTAAAGCATGATGATGAAGTAGATGGAGAATCTGTTGAAGGTTCATTTTCACTCACAACACATACTTTTGATAATTATGTTCATCAGTAAGTGGCCACTTCTGAGAATATTTCATTTGAGTTTTCCTTGTTTTACCCAAGTTCCTTTCAAAATGCATTATTTACTCTATGTTTCGTAATCCTTTTGCAGGTTCCCAATTACAGTTGTAAATTTTTATGCACCTTGGTGTTCCTGGTGTCAACGTTTGGTAATAATTTTTATCATAATTCTGTATGGTAATAATTTTTTTAACATAATTCTGTACATCTTCATCAGGAAACAAGATTGGCACCTGCCATGTCACCTGATGTGTTTGTTGTTTCCTAAATAGACTGGGTCCTGTTTCAACAATGTCTCATTCCTTAAAAGGGGAATTTCCCTCTCCGTTCAAGCCACTAAGTAGCATTGGCAAAGGCTATTTCAAGGGCATCTTTCATCGGTTACACTTCAGTAGCGACTAATGCAAAAATATGATTTATAATATTTAATAACATCTTACGATAAGGGTGGTTGCATTTCACCCATATAAGATTGTTAGCCATGTGCTTTGATACAATTAATGAATTATGTAGAAGTTCTTTCCTTTAATATGGAGTGATGGCTGATTTATAAATTTTTAGCATTTTTGGTGGATTAATAGATTTTAAACTTTACATGAATTAATCTTCTACTGGTTTCTTTCAGAAACCTGCATGGGAGAAAACAGCTAAAATTATGAAAGAGAGGTACTTTATTATTGATTCATTGTTTCTCACACTTCTTGAAATTGCATTTTAGAGATAGATTTCCCCCTCTCATTTGTAGATTTAGTTATTTTTTATTATAACCACTAATTGAATGACCAATATGTATTTGATTAATTCTAATTAATTTTAATAGGTATGACCCAGAAATTGATGGGCGCATTATTTTGGCAAAGGTGGATTGCACTCTAGAGGCAGATTTATGCAGGAGGTAGTATTGCTAGTTTCTTTACTTTTCTGTTTCCCCCAAAAGATTGTGCTTCTTACCTACAGTTGACATGTTTTGCTTTTTTTTTTTCAATACTTAAATCCATTACATAATGAAATTTGGCTTTTTACCATTTGTATGCTTTTGCTTTTGAATCATATATATAGACAATGTTGCCTAGTCATACTTGGAAAATAAGTTATTGTAAGAACTATGGAGGCTATGTTTGATTGGTGTGTAAGCTAGTTAGGGTTGCAGTCAGTATAGTGATGCAATAACATTCTTACATTTGATTAAAAACCTATAAGAGCTATACTTTTGATGAACTTGAGTGGAGAAAGGAAAAAGGTGAATATATTTTTTCTTAATTTTGGTAGAAAAGAAGGAAAAGAGCATTCATGGAAAGAAAAAATGGGTTTTGGTATAAACCTTGTGCTTAATATATGATTTGATTATATTAAATGGAGAAATATGATATTTGATTACATCACTCATTATTAATTATTGATTTTATTCCTTATCATTGTATCTCTTCTTGATTATAAACAAGAATAATTCATATGCCTTCTTGGTTTCTCTTTTCTCTTTTCTCTCATAATTAAGTGTAAGTAGAAAATTTTTGTTTTTTCTCATTTTCACCGTATTAACAATTCTTCTTTTTGAATAAGAATGTAAATTCTGAAATCAAAGAATAACCATGCTGCAAAAGTTGTTCAATATCCAACATCTTTTCATCTAGTTTTTTGACACATACTTGAAGAAGAGTGGAGTAGGTATTATAGAAGGAATGATAGGATATGGAAGGTTAATTGCACAAGGAGAAATAAAAGGAAGTGGTGGAAATGGTTATTATAGAAGATAAGAATAAAGGAAGCGGTGGGAGTTGGTCTATATAATTAGACCAATCAGTTCCTTGGAGGGGGGATTCTTTTGTATTGACAATCTTTTGACCATGTGATAGGGATACCCTGTTAGAAAGGAAGTTTTTCCTTTGTAAACTTTGGCTTATACAGCTAATAGTGAATAATTCAGTTTGGGAGTTTTTCTTAGTTCTTTTCAGTCTCGTTTTTCTCACAGTTTCTGGGTTCCTAACACATACCGTGAATCACCTGCCTCTTTCTTTGTTGTAAATCCATTTTTGTCTTTGCCTCCTACTTCAACACACTCTTTGCGTAATTTAACTTTTGAAACAAATGAAGAATCCATGTTAAGAAAAGCTTCTCAATCTTCCATTATATGATTGCTGCAGATGCTATCCAAATACCATATATTTTTATGCTCGAGTTGTCTTTGACAAGCAAAGATCAAGCTCCCTTCACCATTTTCTACTTGAACTAATGACTTGTGGTGTTGATTGTCAAAGTGACAATCCTTTTGCTCATATCCACATTCTAACCTTGTGGCTTGTTTATATTCCATCAATCTTTTTCTTCATGATTGTTCTTCTTACATATTTCCTCTTCTCTTCCACGTGGATTTCTTCCTCCTCTTCCAAATCAACCATTATTTGTTGATTCACCTATATGAGATGATATAGTAAGCTTGGATTGAAACATGCTTTCAAATGACTTTTCACTGTGATGTAACAATTTATGGTCACCAGATCTAAGTGAACCCATCAATCCTTGAGCAATCATGGTTGATAAGTCCTTAGTTTCTTCTATGGAAATCGCCATAGGATCAAATTAGTTAGTCAAACTAATAAGAATATTATTAGCAATTCTTTATTCATTGATTGTATCTCCAATTAACTTCATTTGATTCACCAACTTTGACGATCTATTCAAGTATTCATTCAAACTTTTCTTTTTCTTCATCCTTTGAATCTCTCTTAAAATTTAATTGTCCTCACCTTTGAATCTTCTTTGAACTCTTATTGAAGAGTTTCCCATGTTTCTTTTTGTTGTTTTTGCCCTCATGGTACTTGAAAATTTGGCTAATGAGACCCCTTTCTAAGTCATCCTAAGAACATCGGTATCTATGTTTTTTTATTTTTCTTCCATGTTACATGTTACACAATTGTAAGTGCTTGATCTTCATGCCTTGCTTGTATTAACTTTGAGTCATCCAAAGAAGTGAACAAAGCCTCCATTTTTATAGCCCAAAATTCATAATTTTCCCTATTAGAGATTTCACATTAACTAGACATATGACCAATTATAATATATAGGTAGATACAAACATCATCGTACAAGGTGGTTTATGAGGTTGAGTTAAGTTTAAAGTCTACCTTCTAAAGATGGTATCAGAGTTTATGAGTCTATCATAGCAAGGCTGAGGCTATCATGTTGCCCATTATCAGTCGCCCCCCTTCCCTCTATTTCTACGCTCGATGTCCTCAATGTGAGGGGGTGTATTGGAGATTATTGATTGACTAGAGATATGACCAAATTATAATATTATATATATATATATATATATAATTGCAAATTTTGGTTTACAAGTAGGTTGAGATTGAGTTAGACTTAAAATCCACTTTCTAGGATTCCCCTCAAATAAAAGGAACTAGGACATTACAATAAATAGTTATTTGTTAATGGTCATCGTTCTTTACATTGTTTTATTGCAAGGATCTACAACTTTGATACCACTCTATTGGAGGTATTTCTGAGGTGATGATGGTATCTTACACTCAAGAAACAAAGTTCTATAATGATTATAGCTATTGCAAATTATGCAGAAAATTAGAACAAAAGGAAGATAATTTGGAGTTGAATTACTCTCTATTTTGGTGTTTTTTTTATTTATTTATTTCTACCGTATATTCATAAACTGAAAAAATAACTCGTAGAGTGCTATAACAATTACAAATAGAAAAAATCACAAGAATACTTCTAATGAGACTCATGTCACTATGGCAGCACATATAAAAACACTAGACACTTATGACAACGCAGTACTCAACAAATATGATACTTGTAAGATATATATGCACAGACACTTATACAATTCATAAAATATAATAAATATATAGATGGAATTTGGAAAAATTGAAATTAAAACATATTTCTTGAACATTACTAAAAACAAAATAAAAGATACAAATACTTGTTATCATGAATCACTCTCTATGGTCTACAAATAGAAAGGGTATCAATCTCGGTTGTTTCCTAACTTCATTAAGGGGCAATGCTTATATACTTCATTGATACATATCACTGAAGTATCCAAAAGAAATGGATACATAAAGCAACTTGATGTTTAGGTGTTTCATATAACTTCTTGCAACAAGGGAAGCGACTTTCACCAATATTTTTCATTCTATATAAAATCAACCCCTCTGTTTCCACCTCTCTAAACCAACTTTTACTCTTTCATTATATTCTCTTCAAATAATTGTCTTCCAAGAGATACATTAATTGAAAGTTGAAACAATTGATATAAAGTACGTGTTTATACCATAAATTGGACATACTAGAATTTTGAGTTTTGCAAACATTGTAAACCTTGTTAGCATAAGATTGAAGAAGATAAACATCAAATACTTTCTGCAATGTTTGCTGTGTTGAGCACAACATTGTTTTTTCATTATAATTATTATTGTTTTCTGCCTTGGTTCGTTTACATTGTTATTGAACATTTGTTATTCTGCATTGGTACTTATTTTGCAATTCATTTGTATCTCTATTATTGTCCAGGAATCATATACAAGGGTATCCATCCATTCGAATCTTCCGTAAAGGAAGTGATGTCAGGTAATAAATCCATTAGGGAAAAACAATTGGTCAACCAGTGTTTGATGAAAAAGTTCTACCTCTATTTCAGTCTTTTGATTAATAGCCATTTACTCTATATGTTATGTGTTATTTATGATTAACAGCCATTTTTCATCAACCAGTGTTTGATGAGAAATTTCTACCTCTATTTCAGTCTTTTGATTAACAGCCATTTACTCTATATGTTGCGTGCTATTTATGATTATTGATTCCATGTTATTAGCATTAATATCATTGTTACCCCTGCACAAAGCTCATAATATACAGGACATGCATTTTTGGTTTTCTTCACCTTGGCTATTTTGGCAATAATGAACACTTGCTCTTGTGGCATCTGCTTATCCTTTTCAGGGTATTATATACTTAATTTTGTGGTTGTATTAAGTTTTCTTAAGACCCTATTTTTAAAATTTAGCAAATTATGTCAACTTGTCTATTATCCTTTACCTAAAGTCCTCATTTTTATTTTTCTATCCAAATTGAGGGTTTATGATGGAATTGAGGATAAGAAATTATTTTAGAAGTTTAGAAGCTAGAAATTTAGTACAAACTTGGTTAAATTTCAAGGGTTTCGTTATAGTGTTTGGTTCTCCATTGTATTTAGAAGTCTTTCAATTCTTTTTGTCATATCTCTATGATATTCATATTTCACACATCCTGGCTACTGTGTACCATACTGGTTTATGATTAAAGTTTTAACGATTTGGATTTTTTATTAAATTTAATTTGTTGAATGCTTTTTCAATTTCAGAAGTGAACATGGGCATCATGAACACGAGTCCTATTATGGAGATCGTGATACAGAAAGCCTTGTCCAGGTTCACACTATATTTATTTTAAATTGACATTATTTGAATCAGTTGACTAGATGGTTTTAGTAATGTTATTAAACTTCACTTTCTTCCTACAGTTTATGGAGGGTTTAGTTGCATCTCTCCCAACAGCATCTCAAAAGCCAGCTCTGGAAGATAAATCTAATGCTACAGATAATGCAAAAAGGCCAGCACCATCAGCGGGTGGATGTAGAATAGAGGGATATGTGCGAGTGAAAAAGGTAAATGCCTAAAAGGTTGATGTTTAACCTTCAACAGTAATTTATAGCAAAATTCGTATTTTGTTCCGTAGTGTTCATATATATCCATGATCAATGGATTCCTTGTTTTGTTTTCTTTTTCTTTTTCTAGAAGCTTCAGTTTGTAATAGTAAAATCTGTAAAATAACTAGTTCTTTTTTTCCAAGATTTCAAAAAGTAAAATTAAAATGAAAAGTCATGAAAGAAATGTAAAGCAGTTTTGCAATTGCAGGTTCCGGGAAATTTGATCATCTCAGCTAGATCTGACGCCCATTCTTTTGATGCTTCTCAAATGAACATGTCACATGTCATAAACAACTTGTTTTTTGGAAAGAAAGTGACGCCTAGGGCCATGAGTGATGTGAAGCTCTTGATACCATACTTAGGTAGCAGCCATGATAGGCTCGGTGGCCGGTCATTCTTTAATACTCGTGATTTCGGAGCAAATGTTACTGTAAGTTCAATATTTTATATGAAAAACAGAAAAACTTATTATTGTTAGTTGGATATTAAGTATACTACTGAAGCTGTTTGAAGATTCTACGGATCTCTATGAAATTATTACTATAGGGTTAGAGTTCTCTATTTATAGAGGCTGTTATACTGCTTCAAATGAATCAATTGAATAAAAATCTTTTTTCTTTCATATTAATATTTTCAAGTTGATATTAGAGAGCCCTGTTTCCATATTTTTTCTTTACCGTCTTAACTATGGTTCTTTTTAAGCTTGCTTGAAGTGCACCCATTTCCTTTAATTATTGCGGTTACCTAAAATGGACCCAACTTGTGGTTTTGATACTGCTGCCCCAACCACTGCATCCACCGGACTGTCGTCAGAGACACCACCGAAGTTGTCATCGGTGATTTTGTTGAAGTCGTTGCTGAAGCATTGGCCCAAGCTGTTGCCATAGCTGTCCTCGATACTATCTCTGTTGCCATCTTTGGAGCTTTCTGTCTTATTTAGGAGGGGAGTTAAAGAATTCCTATTGTTTATTTTAACATAGCAACTTAAGATTCTGAAAAAGCCTAACAATACTCCTTTCATCCTCCAAAACTGGAGAAGGAATGCTTGCATTACATGTTGAAATTGAATGTCTAAAATCTCTCATGGAATCTATCAGTAAGCCACCTTCATGTCATTCATCTTATTTATCATATGTTTCTCTTTCTAGTATCCACACTATTGTTGCCAATGGAACATGTGTCCTAGTAGTTGGATGTGGCAATGTTTCTCATTTGCCATCCCTAAACCTTAAAGATTTCCTTTATGTTCTAGAACATTATAATTACCTTGTTTCCATTCAAAAATTTACTCATGACCTAAACTGTTTTGTAACCCTTTTTCCTACTCATTGTGTTTCTCAAGATCTTGCCACAAGCGAGATTGGTACAATTAAGGAACAAGGAGGTTTGTCTTGCTTTGAAAACCTAGAAACTAAGGCTAATATCATAATACAAAGGGGTACTTCTTGTCTTTGGTCTTGCACTACTTGAGTCCTCAAATTGGCTTCTTCGTCGTCGTCTAGAACATATATCCTTTTCTATTCTAAAGTCTATGTTTCCTTCCTTAGTTTCCAAAGAATATAGAGTCATTTAAATGTGATGTGTCACTTTGAAAGCACCATCGTACACATGGTAGTAAGTATCGCGTGGTACGATATAATTCACAACCCCAACGAAACGAATTGTAGGAAAACTCGTTTGTGTTTTCGAATCATAGTTGTATCGTTTGTATCATAGTTATATCGTTCGTATCGCACTTTGAATTGCGACTTGAACAAGAAACAACCATGCCATGATGTCCCTGATTTTGTCTCGAATGCGAATAGTCCTGATTTCTCTATCTTCACACTCAATGGGACCAACTTACACATCTCCTATTTTTTCCCTTTTGCTAATTGCCTCTTCATTTTACAACGCTACACAATGCACATGCACAATCCAACAACCACGAGTGTCGAGGCACATGACAAGGTTTCAATCTTGCTTCTTGGTTTTTGTTTTGACATTTGTTTCGGCCTCTTCTTCTCCACCTAGATGTGGTAAGACTGTTCATGTGGTAGGGTCGAAGTTGAAGTTGATGTCAAGGTTGTACCTAGCATTGGCATTTTGGATGTGGTGTAGCTGAAGTTGTTGCTAGCGTGAATGAACGCCAAATTGGAAAGTTACCATTCAAAGAATTGTATGGTGTTAAGGGGAGGGAAATTTGAGGGGAAGCTATTGTTCAAAGAGTTTTTGAAAGATCGAAGAAAGATAGTAAGGTTAGGGATGACTATACTACTCTTTTTGAATGTGGTTGTTATTATTAATTGTCTTTACATGTTTGTATGTCTTATATGTGACATTTTTTAATTGTTTATGAATCTTACGATTCACGATACTAAACAATCCACGATATGGAAAATAAGCTCTGCGATACATAGTTTGTATCCTGATTCAACATCCATGATCGCACCACATACCCTTCTAGTAATAAAAGAAGTGTCCATCCTTTTGATTTGGTTCATTATGACTTTTGAGGGTTGCATCAAATTCTAGTATATCTGGTGCTAAATGGTTTGCCACTTTTATTGATGACTGTAAATTCCTTCTTGAAAATGGTGTTCATGAATCTACATGTGACAAAATGGCATTGCTTAAACAACAAAATGGCATTGCTAAAAGAAAAAATAATTATCTCCTTAAGGTGACACAAGCACTTCTTTCCCAAATGTATGTCCCTAAATCTTATTAGGGTGAGGATATACTCACTACTGCCTATCTTATTAACCGATTACTCTCGCTGGTCCTAGATGGTTTAAGTTTCATTGAGTTCATGTTTTCCTTCTTTACATTTGTTCCTTTTCTCTATTGTCTTCATAGTCAGGTGTTGGGATGTGTTGTGTTTGTCCATTTTCATAATTACCTCTATGGAAAGTTATATCCTAGAGTTGTTAAAAACATATTCATTGGTTGTGCATCTAATGGAAAGAGATATCATGGTTACCACCTTCCAATTCGAAAGTCTTTTACCTCCACAAATGTCATTTCTGAAGAAACTAAATCTGTTTACATGCATCCTCTGCTTCAGGGAAAGTGTTCTTTCGAAGTTAAGTCTTTTGAATCTATAGTCATCTTTTGTTTCTTTCATGTGGGAACTGTCTTCATATTGATACTACCTTTGGTACTCCTAATACTTCTCTTAACTCATATTGTATGGATGTCTTTGAAGTTCCTCCTAAGAAGGGTATATATATTCCCAAGTCAGCCTCAACTCCAGAAATTAGTTGTACATAAGTTTCTTCAGTATACAATATCAGAGAAGACGAAAGCAACCTAACCTAATCCGAGAACAACTTCAATTGTCTGAACTAGGGGTAACTGCTCCTTCTTCTGACACCCTTGACCCTTTGAAAAATTCCTTGAACAATAATTGTGAGTTTGAAATAATGACTTGTCCATTGGTTTGAGAAAAGGAACCCAATCTTGTACCAAGTATTCTATTTTTCATTTTGTGACCACTACCATCTTTTCTGAGTTTCCTCTCTAATATTGATGTAATTAGAAACCTTCAGTTCAAGAAGCAATGAAAGATGAAAATTGGGTGCAAGCCATGAATGAAGATATGAGAGTCCTAAAAAAAACCCAGACATGAGAAACTGTTGATAGGCCATTAGATAAAAAGGAAGTAGGATGCAAATGGGTTTGTAATGTAAAGTATGAATCGGATGACACAGAATGTTACAAAGGTTAATTACTAAAGGATACTCAAACTTGTGGTGTTGAGGAAACATTTTCTCTGGTGGAAAAGATGAATACCGTTAGAATCATTCTCTCATTAGCTTATCTTTTGTTGAGAATTGCAACAACTTGATGTGAAAACTGCTTTCTTACATGGACAATTAGAGAATGAAGTTTACATGTAAATTCCTCCTGGTTTTAGGTCTATTGAAGAAGGGAATAAGGTGTGCAGGTTAAAGAAAGCCTTGTATCGACTCAAGCAATAACCTCTTGCTTGGTTTAGTAGACTAACTCAAGTTATGATATCTATGAGGTATCAACATAGTCAAGGTGACCATAACCTGTTCATCAAGCATTCTCTCGAAGGTAAAATTACTTTTCTTTTGGTCTATGTTGATGATTGTTGTAGGAGATGATGAACAAGGGAAACATATCTTGAATGAAAAGCTTGTTGCTTAGTTTGAAATGACGAATCTAGAATAATCAAGGTACTTCTTTGGGATAGTAGTAACTTGAAGAAAGACATCTTTATCTCTCAAAGAAATAAGTAAGATTGATTGCATGACCACCGGAGTTTCTACAAAACAAAACCATAGAATTGAGAGTGATGAAGGTAGTTCTTCTGTGAATAAAGGTGAATATCAAGCACTTGTGGTAAAACTCATCTACTTAGCTCACACCAAACCTAGCATAGCCTATGTTGTGAGTATAGTATATGTTGTGAGTATAGTAGTCCATTCATGCATGATCCAAGGAAGAGACATTTACAAGCTATGAACAAAATCCTTCAATATTTAAAGACAAATCTGGGAAGGGGATTATTGTTCAAGAGGAATGAAAAACTAAAAAATAGAACTGTATACTGATGTAAATTATGCAGGGTTTGTCACATAGGAAATCCACCATATTGCATGTTCTCTGGTAGAAATTTGAGAACTTGGAGAATTAAGAAACAAAATTTTGTTGTTAGGTCTAGTGCATAGGCTGAATTTTGTGCTATGGTGTATGGGGTGTGTGAATTATTATGGCTAGAATTATTCTAAATGTTTTGAAATTGGCATGTGAATAGCCTAGGATTCTTTATTGTACAATAAGTCAACTATATTGTTCACAATCCAACTCTACTTGATAGGATCAAACACAGAGGTAGATCTACACTTTATTAAAGAGAAATTGGATAATCGTCTTATCACTACTTCTTATGTTTCATCTGGGCTTTAGTTAGCATATTTGTTTACCAAAGGTCTTCTCACGGAACAATTTCAAGATCTCACATGCAAGCTCGAAATGATAGATATCCATTCACCAAATTGAGGGGAGTGTTGTTTGTAGGATATCAAGTGTATTACTAAAACTTGTTAGAAGATTTATAGATATCTTTGTAATTATTACTAATATATTGTTTCAAATAAATCAATTGAATAAAAGCCTTTTTTCTTTCATATTAATCTTTTCAAGTCTTGTAATTTAGTATTAACTTTGCTATTTGACTTTATTTTGGGTAGTATATGAATTTTGAGTGTTTGGTTGCATAGTGGGAAATATCGTGATTGCTTGAATATTGATCTTAATTTGCAAGCCAGCATGAATGGCCAGGACCTTTAGAAGTTTTTTTTTTTTTTCCTTTCTCCTTTTCTTCCAAATCTCTTATAGTTCTACCACTCATGTTTCTGCAGATAGAGCACTATATTCAGATAGTTAAAACAGAGGTAGTGAATAGAAAAGGTCATAGATTAATCGAGGAGTACGAGTACACAGCGCACAGCAGTGTGGCTCACAGTGTTGACATTCCTGTTGCGAAGTTTCATCTTGAGCTCTCCCCAATGCAGGTCTGCATACGGAGGTCATAGTTTTGGGTGAATTTTGCCGTATAAATAAAATTTATTCACGGTTTACAATGTTTATGTCTGCAGGTCTTAATAACAGAAAACCAGAGGTCTTTTTCACATTTTATTACTAATGTCTGTGCCATTATTGGAGGCGTTTTCACGGTTTGTATTTGCCATTGTTCCAGATGTTGTTTTAGGCTTTTTTGTTTAAAATTATATTGTTGATAAGTCTTATGTTTTTCTTTTGTAATTTCAGGTAGCTGGAATTTTGGACTCCATTCTGCACAACACTATCAGAATGATGAAAAAAGTTGAGCTTGGGAAAAATTTTTGATAGATAGGTGATCATTGTATAGTGTTGGGCCTCTGATTTTTTTTTTTATGCTCATTTTCGCTTAGCAGTACTATAGGTAAACTAGCTATGCTATATGTTCTTACAAATATAATTTTCTTGCTACTTCAGTGAAATGGTCACTACAGGGATAAGAATTACGAGGTACGCAATGCCTCCAACATTTTCCTTCACCGAATTCTTCTTTCTTTTATGGCTGAGGAAAGAGTGTCTATTAATTTATTAAAGAAAGAGTAGAGGGGGAAAATTGGTATTGAGTAGCATGATGACGAATAAATTTGAATGCAAATTTTGGTTTCTTTTTAGTTCTCGATTCGTGATTTGAGCTCCCATTAATTGCTGCAATTGTGGTATTTATTTTTAGAAAATTCATAATTTTGTTTCAATATTCAATTTATGTACATTTATTTATCTTATCTTATCAGTTTTAGTTAATTAAATTATTTTTAACCCGTAATACGTTTTCTGATTCATTTTCAGAACCTTCCTTTTTCTGATTTGATGGTGTGTGCAATAAAGAAATGCATTTTCAGTGAACCAACGAGAAGGCCTCCCTCAATTTCTTTGTGCATCTTCAAACTTTCAAAACAATATTTTATCATTTATAAAAGTGATTTTTGGATTACATTTGCTCGATTTTTTAGAATAAGTTTTTCAAAAAATTTTGGAATAAGATTTTCAATATAAAATTTTCAGAACAAAATTTTTAGAACGCATAAAATGTATTTTAGAACAAATTCTTTGAAATAAGACTTTCTCGAACAAATATTTTGAAATTCATATTAATAGTATATAATATATCTCCGATATGCGTGACATGTCTGCTCCATTCTAATCTATCGTGAAAATTATTATTATAAATATGAATATGGTTTAGGACAATTTATATATAGGAAAAGGTGAGAATTTTAAAAATATGTTGGGTTAAGTGTTTATTATTACTATTGTAGTAAGAGGAAAATAGCTTTCCGAAAAAAGATAAGACAAAAATAAAAAGAATTTTAACTTTAAATATAGTTAAATATGTTTTTGTTATTTAACTTGTACTGAAAATCGAAATTAGTTATTTTTTGAAATTTTTGACAAATATAAGTTATTCATCTTTAGACATGTGTGAATTTAGTTTTTTTAATTAAATTTTGTTAAGTTTAGTTAATGTTTGAATCGTATTTCTTAGTTAATATCGAAGCGATGTGAAATCTCATTTAATAGAAAATTCTAATAAATAAAACATCACATATTATAATAAAATAGAGCATACGGCATGAAGTATATGAGAATTAACCATTATAGTTATTCAAAATATATTGGAACAGAAATATCATGGCACAGAACAATGTCATGAATCGTCTTAAAACTTAAAACAATTTGGTAAAAGATTGCCCCATTGAGCAAGGAAATACAAAGAAAGTAGTTTTTCAAAAAAGGCTCAACAATGAACAAGATCCAACATGCCTAAACTAACCAATAGCATCTCCATCATCTTGGTAATTACCAGGAGTCTCCACATCTGCTCACACCAACATTTGGGGATCATTGCAAAAAGAAAAACACAAGGAACCAAATACAAAAAGAAAGAAGGGTAAGTTAGTGAAAATAATTTCAATAGATAAGTAAACAAATTATGAGCAAAAACAACATGTGATAACAAACAATTAAAGACACTCTAACTCGATTATCTGGATATATGTAATGAAATCAGATTCATTGGTTGCTTGCACTTGTGGTGGCCTCTACTGCTGTACAAAGTTATTGCCAATGGGTTTCACCCTAGCACAGTTAGTCCATGATCATCTAAGGTCATTATCCTGTCAACTACTAGGACCTCTTATTGCTCTCCCCACATGAACCAGTCTACTCTCTGTGAGTCTAATTGATTCATTAGAGTGTCAGGATGCAACCTTACTTGAATCTTTAAGTCATCACACACATTACTTTATCATCAAAAGGGATTTCTCCTTGAAATTCTCACACCAAGTCCACATGTTATCTCAGAACATTATCATCTCATGCTAATCATATTAAATACAGTCCCAATACACCACATCATACATGCACCATGTCATACATCATACTTTTGAGGAGTAAAACAACCAATCATAGAAGAAATCACATATTGAAACACTTTTCTGCACCAGTCTTGCTTAAGCTAGACGCCTTCGCTCAAGCGATAGAAGTTCTCTCGCTTAAGCGAGGCATTCTCACTTGGGCGAGAGCTCGAATAATGTGCACTGTGACTTTCTACGAGTTCTCGCTTAAGCAAGACCTTCTCGCTTAAAAGAGATCGCTCTTGCTCAACACTAAAGCTCCTCGCCTGAGCGACAACTCGAATAGTGGCAAGGATGAGTTTTCAACTATTCTCACTTAGGCAAGGGATGCTTGCTTGGGCGAAAATGACAAGTTTCTCACCTGTTCACGCATGCAAAACTAGAAAACAAGGCCAAACAACATTCAGATCATTTGCACACAATCACACGCATCATTCAACAATTTAAAACACAAATTAGAACAAAAATAGTCATAAATTTTGAAAGCATTTAAAACCCTAGTTTCCCTTACCTCGAAACTGCTACTACTCTTGATGAGGAGAGATCTATGTGGAGAGGAACACTGCAACTCCAAAACAGACTAAGAAGATGGAAACAACGCGAAACCAAAGCTTTGGAACTCAAAAACAAAAAAAAAGATGGAGGTTTGGAGTTCGACTTACATGGAGGAATGGAATGTTTGGTTTGTTCCAACAAGAACTTTGCAAAGGTCTCAATTTAAGAATATGCTGCAAGGAGTGTTAGTAATTGAGTTAGAAGGAAAGCAGTAGTAGTTTGTGAAGAGTAGAGGGAGAAGAACTAGAGTGAAAAAATTGAAAGGTTTTTTCTAAAATGAGAAAACTAATGGGTTGACTTGGGTCCTTTTTACTAAAGTTGGGCCTAAAATCCTAAGATAAAAAGTGGTCTTTACATTGTAAATGTATCAAATGATGTAAATAATTCAAATGTTACCATGAAATGCATTTCAAACTTTAAATAAATTTAACCAAATTTAGTTAAAAATACTACATCCTTAAATCTCGGAATTTAATGGACTGAATTTAACCATAATTTTGAAAAAAAAAACCAATTTTAATTTTCACTAATTTCAATTTTCACTAAAAAAATAGAAAAAAATATATTTAACCATATAAATATTAAAATAATGTAAAATAGCATGTAAAATGTAAGACCCTAGAAAATGACGTTTTAAAAGTGATAGTGGTTTAAAACTAGTGAGACTTGATTATTTTAATATTAAAAGGTTTTAGTATAAATAGAATTGTTATAAACGAATTTCATTATTTTTAAAACACACAATCTTTCTAGAAACCACTTTTCTAGAATCCTCTGACTTTTCTCTAAAGGTTCTGTCTCTCTGGTTGTTTGATTGAAGAATCGAGACCGTAGGATTGATTCTTTCGGTGAGCTCTTCAAATTGGACCAACTAGTTTCTCCATTCGCGTAAGTTGAGTTTCTGCTCCTTTTTAGTCTTTTTCTGTTTTCTGTTGCATGTGAGCTCTCTTCCACTTGCATGAGATGTTTTAATCATCAGTACGAGTCTCTGCTGATCAATGATCATAATGGTATGTCCTGGTTGTTCTTGTGATGTTTCTATGTGTAGATAGAGCATCTTGTGGAGTTAGAGGCGTTGACGTTTTTAAGGCGTTGACGTTTATAAAGCTGTCTAAGCAGGATAACAGGTAAGGGAAGTTAGAACTCAAAGACTTTAAAATGATTTACTTGATTTTTACTTGAGATTGAGTGTTGAAATGTATTGGATTGGCAATTGTGTGTTGTGAAGTTGATTGCATGTTTGTTTGGTACCATTTTCTGGCTTTGCATGCATGAGTGCAGGTGGAGATTTGTTGTGCTTGCCTAAGCGAGTGGTTTTTCGCCAAAACGAGAAGCTCTCGCCTAAGCGAGAATAGCAGAAGCTCGTCCCTGCTCTTTGTCGCGAGTTGTCACCTGAGCGAAGGCCTTCCGCCTAAGCGAGAGTGATCCCGCCTAAGCGAGATGGTTTAGCTTAAGCGAGGACTCATGGATGCTCCATTGCTCTCTATTTCCAATCTCGCCCAGGCGAGAGCTTTTAGCTTGAGCAAGAGGCTCCTATCGCCTGAGCGAGAGCTCTGCAACTTGAGCAAGATTGATAGCAAATTGGTTTTAAATTACTTGGTTGCTTCAATGATTGATTAATTTACTACTTAAAGCGTTAAGTATGATAACATGTATGTTTTATGTGATGTAATGAGACTGAAATCGACGAGTTTGGTATGAAATGTTGTGTGAGCATGTGGAGTTGTGATGTTTAAGGAATTTCAAGGAGAAGTTATATGTGGTGGTGTTTTAGTGTATGCAATGACATAAGGACTTGGTATTGGTTGGTATCCTAAAACTCCAATAATCATTCACGTTCAGATAAAGCAGAATGGATTATGTTGTGAGGAGTAGGAGGAGGTCCTAGCCTCTAGACTAGATTAAGTCTTAGGCGCGAAGGGGATTTACCATGTGAGTGATTGGGTGATAACCCCTTGAGGGAACCACACACAGGTGCAAGGCACCGAGAGATCCAATGTCATTGGCATGTATCCAGATAATGAGTTTAGTGTCAATTGTATCCTTGTTTATATATATGCCTATGTGTGTTATGTTGGTAAACTGAGTTAAGTTTTCATATGAATATTTTCTTGTTTACATTAGCTTACCCTTGCTTTCTGTGTTTCTGTCTCGTGTTGTATGTTTTCTCTTTTGCGATGATCACCTTTTTGGTGGGAGCATATGTGGTTGCAGTGTCAGAGGCACTTCTGGAGGATGAGGAATCATCATTTTAGGTTGAGGAGAAGGCTTCCAGTGAGAGCTTTAGTAGTGGTCAGTTTAAGTATAGAGTTTATTAGTTTAGTTTAAGTGTATAAATGATATATTTGTATAATCATATCTTTTGTAAGACTGTATTAATATATTGTGTACATTGAATTATCTATTTTGAAATTATGATAAAACTCCTTATTTTTATTAGTTTTAAGATGCTAAAAATTAGGATGTTACATAAAAGATCTATTTTGCCGCAAAAGAAGAGATCTAGTATTTTTCTTCAAAGATCAGTCTGACAATAAATTGCACAATTTAATCTTAAACAAAAAAAGTCTGATAATAAATTGTACAATTTAATCTTAAAAAACAAAAAATCTATCAGATCTGGTAGAAAACTTCTTATAAAAGGAAACTATTATTGAAATATTATGTTGAGAAGACTTTAGAAGCGTTAACTTGTTTTTATCGTATCGCTAGTAAAATTTTAGAAAAAGTCAGACTTTAAAATACTGAAAAAGTTATACGAAGTTGCTAAAATAACCTTCATATATTGAATCACTTCTCGATCTAATTTTATTATTATTATTATTTTAAAAAATATTAATAGCGTTAGTTATATTGTTTTTTGTTTTTTTTTATTTGTAATTATTTTAGATATTTATTTTATATTAAGATTTCATTTTTCCTTGAATCTGAACTTTAATTTTTAAATCATTATTAAATTTATTCTTCTTACCTTAAATCTTATTTACTTATTCATTTAAATTAAAATAGTATAACCATGATGCTGTATATATAACGGTATTTCCTTCAGTCTGATTTATTATATATATATATATATATATATATATATATATATATATATATATATATATATTATTTATATATTTATTTAAATTAAAATATTATAACGGTATAAGATGATGTTATACGCAAGTGTTAAATACATTTAAGTTAAATAACGGTGTAACGATATATAACGGTATTTAAGTTAAATACAAGTATATAATATCATCTTAGACCGTTATATTATTTTAATATAAATAAATATAATATATATATATATATATATATATATATATATATATATAAATAAGAGTATGGTTTAATTTAATTATATAAGAAATAAAAATAAATTATACGTGAATATTCATAGATTATAACATTCATGAAATGCGATAAGGTCTCAATATAATGAATTAATTGAAAGAAATTCACTTGTTGAGTATGCTAATGATTTTTATGTTGTTTAAAACGAGGACAAACATCACAAATTATATTATTATTGTTTTGTCTCATACGAAGGATTTTAACGTCTTTTTTTATAGGTGACTCAAATGCCTATGTCATGTCATAATTGATGAATCTTTGTCAAACGCTAATGTATTTACTTTCGGAATATCTAAGAAAGAAATAAAGTTTCTGTTTATCAAGTCCAATTGTACTCATCTTTCAGTCTTGCATTACATAAGATCAATGGTGGATCTTTGAGCCAAACTTAGGGGTGCCAAGATAAAATGTTAAATATGTTTTTAGTTTATGAATTTTGACGCAAAATTAAAATTTGTTACTGTCTAAAATTTTGATACATTTTAGTATTCAAACTTTAAAAATGAATAGATATAATTCTTTTACCCAATTACATTAATTGTTTTTTATGTGTCAAACATATTTTTCATCGGATATTGGGACCTATGAGACAGTATAAACAACTCAAATGTATATTTTAAAAAAACTTTAAAGTAATTGGGTTAATATATTCGTTCATTTCTAACATTTAGAGACCAAACTATATTAAAGTTTTAGATAAAAAAATTTTAATTTCACATCAAAATTCAGAAATTAAAAACATATTTAACACCAGAAATGTATAAAATTTTTAAAAATATCAAATGCATTAAAATTAAAAAAAAAGAGAATATATATATATATATATATATATATATATATATATATATAAATATTTGACATGTATAGAAAAAAAACGAGGGAGGGGGAGAGAGGCCATGTCCCCTTTAAACCTATACTAAGATCCGCCCCTGCACAAAATGCACAATTAAATTGAACCATATCATCAATTAATTATGATACGTAGATTAAGTTTCAAGTTAATTTGTGGCAAAAAAAGATATTATCAATTTGCAAACCACAATCCAAAATCACATTATCCTCTTGGGGTGACATTTTTCCATTTGGCAATTTCACTTGTATGTTTGTAATATTTTTTACATTTATCACACAATATAAATTTCTTGTCACATATGTGAGAATCAAGTCTCAATAATCTAATAAAAATATCAATCTTACCTTTTGGAAACATTTAAAATATCAAGTTGTTATCATTGTGTTGAACTAATACCAAATATTTCTGATACTCACATGAATTTGATAGAGCATGAGACTCACTACCATTCTTCTCCACCATAATCTCTCACAATTTTTCAAAACAATTGTTTTAATTTTACTTAGGATTTTCCCAGGCTCTTGATACGATTATATTGATGTCTTCTTTATTCATACGGTCATCACACTACAAAAAAAATAATTTTTACTAGAGGTTATTTATGGCATTTCCGGGGGTTTTAACCCCTGTTAAAGGATTTTCTGGTGGTTTATTTTTCCCCTAGAAAAACCAGCGTTGTTAACGGATTACCGGCGGTTTTGAAACCCCTGGTATTTACCGGTGGTTTCAAACCCCTGGTAATTACCGGCGATTTTAAATTCCTTGGTAATTACCGACGGTTTCAAAACCCTTGGTAATTACCGGCGGTTTCAAAACCCCTGATAATTATTGGCAATATCAAACCCCTGGTAATCCCTGGCATTTATCTGAGGTTTTAAAACCCTAGTAATTAACAACGGTTTTAGAACCCTTGGTATTGATATTGTATACTGTATAATAGTACTGAAAGTTAATTTTTTACCCCTACAATGCAATTCATTATTTATTGATGTTTTTACTTTTCAAATTCCCTTAATTTTATTTATTATACTTTTTGAGTGCATATAATTCATAAAACATATGATATGAAAAAATTCTAACATTTAGATATTTGTTTATAACTAGATATAACATTCATAAAAATAAGGAACTTAGTCTATAAGTTCAAAGTAAATAATAAAGTTTAAATTAGTGAAATATTACAATATCTTTGTTATACTTGTTATAAAGTCAAATAAAATGAAAGTCTAATAATACAAACTGCCTACATTTTACAACATGCCTAACAATAATACAAACTTAAATCAAACTCAAAATCGTCAACAATGAAACATATTATATCATGTTCATATTACATCATATAACATATTACATTATGGGTGGTGTGTACATCCGAACTATTACTCTTGATTGATGTTTTCTTCATCTTCAAGTGGTTTTTAAAAAATAAGACAAACACATGTGTTAGTATCAAGTAATATGTGAAGTCAATAAGTAACATACCGGAAAAGAAAATCTATAAAAACCACATTTGATTAGACAAGATTTTTTGATGATGAGTTGTTGATCAATAAATTCGTTGACAGATTTTCAAAACAGTATGGGATGAAATGAAGAAGGAATTCCGTGGTAGATTATTGCAAGATTATAACAGGTTCAAGAGAAACAATACTAAGAAGATTTTTGTCTAAACTTAGTGTTCTATCTTTGTAATTCTGATTAACTGTCATGAATCTCTGTAAAGGAAAAAGAGTGATTCAGACTTCTCTAACTAGCTTTCTACATTTTCAGTCTGCACTTTGTACATGGATGGATTATTTTTTTCAAAGACTTTCAAATTCTGTTTTTTTTCTTCTATGGAATAAGTAAATATGGTAACTATGCCCTTTCAGTAATAATTGTAAAATAAAATGATCATATCAATTTATGATTGAACAGTTGTAAGATATGATTTGTTTAGTGTTAATGCTATTTTGGTTTAATGCACCAATATGTCTATTTGACCCTTAATCTTCTACAATTTTCTTAATTAGACCTCTAAAATTAGTTTATAATAGTTTGAAACCCAAAAAGATTACAATTTATGAAAGTTTGGATTATTTTAAAAATCATGTTACAAAGTTCCAGAAAGATCAAGTATTCAATCAGGTTACAATTTAAGAACCTAATTAAAAAAAACTCAAATTACTTTATTGAATTGAATTTCTGTTCTCATTTCTTATTTTAACAAATAAGAATACGACTTTTTTTGTTAGAACAACTTAAGATTTCAAATGATCTGAAATACTTATTAAGTGATAGTCCTTAAGATTTTGTTTTCCTCAAGTCATTATGAATCAATTAGATTGTTTTCTTGACATATGTTTTTTCTTGAATGACTTCACAAAAAGGTTTTTAAAAGATTATTCAACTCTCTTCAGACTAGTTTATAATTTCAATTGAAGTAGTAGGTCACTAGTTTGAGATTTTTTTCGCAAAGTATGATAAAAAAAATACTGATTGATGTATATAAATGCTAATAAGCACTAGACTTTCATTGATTTAATATATATAACAACTTTAGACTATGTCCTATTCTTCTTTAAATTTTTCTTAAAAGTTCTACTACAATAAATGATTACGCACCAAATATTCATAATGTCATTTTTATCTACAAGTACATAAAGACACTCCTAAATATACCTTTTAACTTTCTCCAATGACTAAGCCTTCTGGTTTATTATTTTTGGCTACAAGTAGATAAAAATTGTAATAATAGATACAACTCTCAAAGAAAATATACGAGGGAGAAAAAATTAGAATCAAACTTCAAATAGTAAAAGATACACAGTAATTTGGAGAGTTATACTATAAAGCATAGAAAAATAAACACTAAAAATTTAGTCAACGAAAAAAACTTATGATTGTAGTGGACACGGATATTTTATATGAATTAAAAAAAATATATGAATATTAGTATTTTTAATATAAGAATATGAACACATTTAATATAAGAAAAACTTAGGGGTCAAGAGAATCTTCTGAGTCAAATGACATTAACCAAAAGGAGAATTGTTTCAGTATATGCCAGGGAAGGAGAAATTATGTATAAGGCTTTCCAAGCTAGAACTGGAAACTGAAGTTGCTTATTTGCAATCCAAAATTTCTTATTTGGCACTGAAGAATACTGAAAATGTTGTAAGAAATCTCCAGGATGACATCAGAAGAATGGAAGGATTGAATGAGGCATAAGAAGTTGAATTGAAAAGAAAGGAGGAAAGCATGCAGAAAAAAATGGAAAGAAGCTTAAGAGGAGTGCTGCTTTCTGAAAGTAGTTAACTTAGAATTACAAGCTACAAATGAAAAATTGATTGAAGAATCTAAAACTCTTCAAACAACAAATGATAAGTTAAGAATGCGAAATATGGACTTGCATGGCCAATGTACAGTATTAGATTCTAAACTGGGGGAATCACATATTGCATTTTCTGATATATTGAAGCTAGTTCTAGAATTGGAATACAAAATTACTTCAATGCAGGAAGAAATAGCTTTGAAAGAAAAAACCATTAATGTAGATCTAGAGTCCATTATTGAGGAAAGCAGAAAGCAAGAAGAAAGGTTCATTATTTTCCCTGTATGTAGTCAACATGCACAAAACAAAATGAAATCCATAAACTTGTATACCAAATTTGAATGGAAGTATAAGGAATATTACTTTTATCAACTCACCATTACAGAATTTCTAGTTTCACAACTTTTTACAGAAAATAAATTTCATTAATCCAACTGTTGACTTAAGAATTTTTATTCAAATTGTAAAGTTTCATATAATTTTATAGTCATTTGGTATATCATTAATTAACTTCATTTTATGCATGGTTTATTTTTTAAATATCATTGAAGGAAATTTTCACTTACCTCTTCTAAAAATACATGTTTAAAAATTAAAGAAATTTATTAAAAAAAGTAATCACAGTTTCTCTTATAATTAAATATGATCTATAAGATTACATAATATACATACAAACTATGGCATAGCAGTAGTAATCACATCATACGACTTTCCCAAAGAAAATATAGATACATTGTATGAATGTTGTACTGTATGCCTCATCGGGCCATCGGCCATGTCCAGTCCTCCGGTCCATCGAACAAGACTGGGAGGGCTCGTATATAACACATCCACCGGTCGAACGGCCCCACGGATGAACTATATAAGACCATCGGTCTCGCAAATGAACCACGTACTATCTCGTAAGGGACCATCGGTCGATCGGCCCTACGTATGAACCACGTATTATACCGTAAGGGACCATCGATCGATCGGCCCTACGTACGAATTACGCATTACTCCGCAAAGGATCATCGGTCGTTCGGTCCCACACGAACAACGCCTTAACTTATAAAGGACAATCGTTTGATCAGCCACCAGGTCAATTGCTCACCAACCCATAAGGCTCCATCGGTCGATCAGTCTCCTAAGTGATTCGTGTAGCACCTTATATTTGACCCTCGGTCGATCAGTTATAAAGATTAATTATTCACTTGTTAAAATCAAGAACATAACCAGCCTAGTCAAGCGGCCATCGGTCAAGCGGCCATCGGTCAAACGGCCAAACGACACTAGTCAATTGGGTTAATTAACGTTAAACAAGTCAGTAATCTAGATTAGAGGATCATTGGATTGTGATTAAGGAACCCTAATCACAGGCCCACACCGGAAACTATAAATAGGGCCCAAAGGTAGGTTGGTGAGGATCTTAAATTCGTATTTATTATTGTAGTTACACTTATACACCGATCGGTTCATCTACTGACTTAAGCATCAGAGCCTTTTAGACAGGTACCCCGATCGCCTGTTCGACCGATCGAGCGAGAAAGCGGATTTCTTGGAGAAGAAGTTATTGCAGCTGTGAGAAGAGGAGATTTCAAGAAGAGGAGTAAGATCGAAGAGGCTCTTAGTAGGCTCTTGGTCCCTACACCCGAAACATTTTTGGCGCCCACCGTGGGGCCGAGCAGTCTTCTTTAGACCATATACCATTATGGTGACCATAAGAAACCGAACTAGCAACATGGACGGAGGAAGAATGGCGGATGATCAAGCAGATACAAGGGAAATGATCAGGGCGATGTAGCAGAGGATGGATAAGATGCAGAGGAACTACGAGGTGCAGATGCAAGTTCTGCGTGAGGAGAATGCCGCCCTTCGGCGAAAGGAGGAGGGTATCCCTTCAACCCCCACTGTGCCCGATCCGCTCAGACTGAGCTGGGTGCAGCAGCACCGGGAAGGCGAGCGGGTGGAAAGTTGCCCGCCCCCCACAGGACAAGAGCAATCACAGCCTCCGCGGGTGGAAAAGACACAGGCATCGAGGGGAAACCTCTCTCACACGATGGCCGAGAGTTCCGGGGCCAACGAGGGAGGTCACCCTTCTCGACAACCGATCCACGCGTCGGGGAATTTCTCCTTCACTCAATTCATTTTAGAGACACTGCTACCGAAGAGATGGAAAATGGCGACATTCGATAAGTACGACGGGACGACGAACCCTGACAACCACATGCGGGTCTTCACACACCAGATGATGTTTCGTGCCGTAAGTGACCCGATCTGGTGTCGCGTTTTCTCGACCTCCCTGACGGGAGAGGCATTGGAGTGGTTCTCTGAGCTACCGGCCAACAACATCGACTACTTTGCCACTTTGAAGGCTAGGTTTAACACACAGTTTGCCCCCCTGAGGCCGGCTATCCTGACGGTAGATAACTTAGTAAACATCCGACAGGAAGATGGGGAGTCACTGAGGAGTTATCTCGATCGGTATAACCGTATGTCGGTTAAGATAAAAGACCTCTCAATGATGAAATCGCCTAGCATCACTTCTCGTACGGGCTGCAACCGGGTGTGTTTGCAGACAAGATAAGCTGCAAGAAGCCGAAGACGATGGAGGAGATGAGGGAACGAGCGGCCAAGTTCATACAGATGGAAGACATGCAGGAGTTTAGAGCGAAGAAGAGGGAGAAGGAAGATGGAGCATTCCAGAAGAGCGCCCCTCGATCGAGTAAACCCTTGGCTCGGCCCAGCGAGAAGAAGACGCCTAAGTTTACGACGTATACCCCCTTGGTCGTCCCTCGGGCGAAGATTTTGCAGGAGGCCTTCAGCACCGACTCACTTCCAGTGTCCAAAAAGAAGCCTCCACCTCCCGACGCCGATGGCAGCAAGCACTGTCAGTACCATCGGACGATCGACCACACCACAGAAGAATGCCACACGCTCCGCGACAAGATTGAGGAGCTAATTAGACAAAGGCACTTGAAGAAGTACATTCAGCAAGATCGCCCCCAACGAAGCCCAGTCAGAAATAGAAGCCCAGCACGGAGGCAAGCCCCAGCCAGGTGGGAGAAGCAGAGAGAGCAAGAGCCCGAGAGGCGAAGGAGGGAACCGTCTAGGGCCCACCGAAGCCCGAGGAGGAGTCGCAGTCGAAGCAGGGATAAACCCCTAAGGGGTTATATTAATACCATTTCTGGAGGATTCGCCGGAGGAGGATCGAGCTCATCCGCTTGGAAGAGGCACGTCCGGGTGCTCAAGTCGGTTCATCTAGTAGAGAAGAAGGTGCGGTCGATGCCCCACATCACTTTTACTGACGAGGACTTCAAGGCTCCTGACCCCGATCATGATGATCCTATGGTCATCTCCATCGAAGTAGCCGAGTATGGAATCGGGAAGGTTCTGGTGGACCAGGGAAGCTCCGTCAACATCTTATACTGAAAGATTTTTCAGAAGATCAACTTGTCCGAAGATCTGATCGTCCCCTACAACGAACAGATCGTCGAATTCTCGGGCGAGCGAGTAGACACGAGAGGTTACCTAGACCTCCGCACCAGAATCGGCTCAAAGAGAGACGGCCGGGAGGTAAGGGTTAGATTCCTATTAGTAGAAGCTAACACCTCCTATAATGTATTGCTAGGAAGACCTTGCCTAAACACTTTCTGGGCAATCGTCTCCACTCTGCACTTGACCATGAAGTTCCCGTGGATAAGGGAACGATATGCATTGTGCATGCGGACCAGCAGATCGCCAGGCAATGCTATGCCGCTGGGTTAAAGATCGCTCCTTATAACCTCCCCAGAAAACAACATCGTTCAGAGGTCGCCATGACCGACTTGGACCCCCGAACGAACACAGAGGATCAGATTCAACCTGGTGGAGATACTAAGGAGATCCCGATCGGGACACGACCAGAATAGGTCATGAAGATAGGGGGAGCTTTGAGGCCGGACGAGGAGGAATTTCTGGGCGTGGTCATTTTGGAAAACAAGGACCTTTTTGCATGGTCGTCAGCTGACATGCTGGACATTCATCCTGACGTGATGTCCCATAAGTTGGCAATCTTCAGAGAAGCCCGATCAGTCGCCCAGAAGAAGAGGAAGATGGGGGAGGAGCGGAGGAAAGCGGTCGAAGAAGAGGTGAAGAAGCTGGAAGGGGCCAACTTTATAAAAAAAATCAAGTATACCACGTGGTTGACAAATGTGGTGATGGTGAAGAAGGCGAGCGGGAAGTGGAGGATGTGCACGGACTTCACCGATCTCAACAAGGCATGCCCAAAGGACGCATACCCTCTACCCAACATCGATCGATTGGTAGATGGAGCTTCGGGGCATAATTTCTTGAGCTTCCTGGACGCATACTCAGGGTATAATCAAATCCCTATGTATGGTCCAAACAGATCTAAAACGGCATTCATCATCGATCAAGCCAACTTTTGCTACGAAGTCATGTCGTTCGGCCTGAAGAATGCGGGGGCTACCTACCAGAGGCTTATGGATTGGGTCTTTAGAGGGCAGATCGGTCGATCCGTGGAAGTATATGTGGACGACATGCTCGTGAAGTCGCAGACGGCCGAGGACCAAGTTCGTGACCTTAAATAGGTCTTTCACCAAGTGCGCAAGTATAACATGCGTCTTAACCCAGAGAAGTGCGTGTTCGGAGTGCCGGCCAGAAAATTCCCGGGGTTCATGTTGACTGCCTGAGGCATCGAGGCCAATCCTGAAAAGTGCGCCGCCATTGCCGAAATGAGAAGTCCCAAAAATCTTAAGGAGATCCAACGGTTGGTCGGGCGTCTGACATCCCTTGCGCGTTTCCTGCCCAAGCTCACAGAGAAAATCAAGCTAATCCTGAAGATTATGAAGAAGCAAACCGCAGATAAATGGGACGATCAATGCGAGGCAGCATTTCAGCAGATAAAGGAGATGATCGGCAACCCCCCGATTATGAGCCGGCCAGTAGAAGAACTGCCTCTGCAGTTATACCTATCGGTCTCAAACGACACGATCAGCGCGACCTTAGTGCAAGAAAATCCAGAGCAGCGATCGGTATACTTTATCAGCCGGGTATTGCAGAGCGCGGAAACGAGATACCAGCTAATAGAAAAGATTGCCTTAGCGCTATTGATAGCCGCGTGCCGCTTACGTCAGTACTTCCAGGGCCACCAGGTGATCGTCCGCACCGATCATCCTATAGCCAAGATACTCAGGAAGCCCGATCTGGCCGGAAGAATGATCGCTTAGTCGGTTGAGCTGTCTGAGTTTGGCCTCAAGTATGAGCCAAGAGGATCTGTCAAGGGGCAACACTTGGCAGATTTCACCGTAGAACTCCACGGGCCGATCTCCCCGACGGAACAAACATGGGTCCTCTTCGTCGACGGCTCGTCGGAAAAACGCAACGCTGGAGCAGGGATTGTCATCGAAGGGTCGGGCGGCTTTACGGTCGACCACTCCCTGCAATTCCAGTTCAAAGCGTCGAATAATCAGGCAGAGTATGAAGCACTGATCGCCAGACTGAGGCTAGCAAAGGACCTAGGCGCGAGAAGGTTAAAGTGTAACACCGATTCGCGACTCGTGGTCGGGCAAGTGCAAGGGGAGTATCAAGTTAAAGACGATCTGCTGCTGCAATATTATCACAAGGTGGTTGAAGCCATGAAAGATTTCGAAGAAGTAACTATCCACCATATCCCCCGAGCGGAGAATGCTAAAGCCGATAGGCTATCAAGCTGGCAGAGGGGAAAGAGAAAGGTCAGTTGAAAACCATCATCAGGCAAACCTTGATGAGACCCTCGACAGGAGAATGCGCAGCAGTCGACCGTCCAGTAGACTGGATGAGCGAGGTGCGGGAACTTCTGAGAAAGTGCAATGCTGGGGAAGAAATGAAGCCGATCAAGCGGCGCTGGGTGCTTCGATTTGTCACTATCGGAGAGGACATGTACAAACGAGGCTTCACTGCGCCGCTCCTCAAATGCCTGTCGGAGGAAGAAGCAGGATACGTCATGAACGAGGTCCACAATGGCATTTGCAGGATGCACATCGGACGGAGGACGATGAAGGCACCAATACTCCGGGCAGGGTACTATTGGTCGACCATGGAGCAAGACTGCGAGGCTATGATACGAAAATGCGAAGGTTGCCAAGCCCATGGAAACGACATCAAAAGAGCCCCGACCGAACTACATAGGCTAACGGCCCCATGGCCGTTCGCACAGTGGGGTATGAACATCGTCGGTCCGTTCCCTATCGGAAGAGCACAAAAGAAGTTCATACTAGTCGCCATAGACTATTTCACGAAGTGGGTCGAAGCAGAAGCCCTGACCAACATCACCGCTCGGCAGGTCCACTCGTTTGTATGGCGGAACACTGTCTACAGCTTCGACCTGCCTCACACCATCATCACCGACAACGGCCAACAGTTCATCGACAAGAAACTGAGGGATTTTTATAAGCAAGTGGGGATACGCCATCTAACCAGCTCGATCGAGCATCCCCAGACTAATGGCCAAGCCGAAGTCATGAACAAGGTCATAGTGGCGGAGCTGAAGAAAAGGTTGGGAGAAGCCAAGGGAGCATGGGTGGACGAACTGCCGCAGGTCCTTTGGGCCTATCGGTGCACTCCGCATGGGACGACCGGAGAATCCCCCTTCAACCTGACGTACGGAACAAATGCTATGCTACCAGTCGAAGTAGGAGAGCCAACTCTTCGGCGGGAGATGCAGAACCTTGATGTGAACTGCAGACGCATGCGAGAGGAATTGGACTGGACGACCGAGCGAAGAGAAAGAGCAGCCGTGCGAGCTGAAGCATGCAAGAGGATGGTGGCAAGAAGGTACAATGCAAAAGTTAAACCGAGGAGCTTCATCCGAGGAGACCTGGTGTGGAGGAAAACCAACAAGGCGCGCAAGAAATCAGCACAAGGGAAGCTGGCACCGGACTAGGAAGGGCCATTCCGCGTGACCGAAAGCCTGCAGAACGGAGCCTATCGACTAGAATACCTGGGCAGCAAGGAAATACCGAATATATGGAACGCATCACATTTTAAAATGTATTACAGTTGACAACATTATAAATAAAACGAGCGTTTCATGCAACTCCAACTAACTGACCGATGGGGCTCCCTACGGGACCCTAGCAAAAGCTTGAACGGTCAAGGTGCAGGCTTCCACGAGGAAGCCCTGCTCGGTCAACACCGATCCAAGCGATCTAATTAACCCCACGGGTAAATAAGTGACACGAGCTGTTGACTACGATCAAGGCACGACGCCAACGACCTAAAGGAATTAAAATTGAACGCGTAACAAAGTCGGACCGTTCAGGCCGTAAGCATAACAATCAAACCGAGCCAACAACACAATAGAGAAGAAATAAGTCGTAAATCATAGGCCGATCGCCCGATAAAGTCAAAACACCAAATAATAGCCAATCGTCACACTTATTCAAACACTAAGTTTATAAAATGATCGACGGCTCGCGCGTTAACATCAACCTATTAAAGAGCAAATGGTTGATCGCCAGCGACAACGATAAATAAAGAGCGAGTGGGCGATCGCCAGCGATAACGATAAATAAAGAGCAAGTGGCTGATCGCCAGCGATAGTGATAAATAAAGAACAAATGGCCAATCGCTAGTAACAACGATGAAAGAAGAGCAGACCAACAAATGAAAGGGAAAAGCTACTTGCCATGTACATATAAATGTTTGTCAAAAAATGGCCAAATAATCGATCGAGCGCGATCGGCCACACGGCCGATCGAACTCGATCGGTTATATCAAAATATACAAAACTAAATTAATCTAAGAGTCTCCAATAGGAGGGGCAGTCGCCTCGTCGAGCCGGTCGAAGACCCTTTCGAGTTTCCCTTCAACCACCCCCATATGAACATCAAACCGATCGGGGGAGCAGCGATAGATGAAAACGGCCTGATCGACGGCGTTCTGGAAACCCGTCTCGTATTGAGCAAAGACCTGCTCATCAGCAACGCGCAGCTCGGCCTGGTACTCTTTGGCTTTCTTCTGCCAATCTACGGCTGATCCGGCGGCGGCTAAGTGCTCCAACGATAAGTCATCGAAGCGTCTTTGGAGCTTGCGGAGCTCGTCGGTCGCCTCCTTGGCCTTCAATTGCTCCTCCTTTGCCCGATCATCGGCAACCTTGAGTAGACCGGCACACTTGGCATGCTCAGCCTTTATGCCATTCAGGCGATCGAACTGAGTCTTCAAGTCCGATGTGGAAGCTTTCACTTCTTGGAGCTCCACCTTCGCCGCCGCGAGCTCCTTCTCTAGGCTCTCAATCCTGCCCCGATCAGCCCGGGGAAACTTGGTATAAATTACGGCCAACCTGAGGGTCAGTTCCCCGGCTGTCCGTAGAGCCTCTTCCTCGGACACGTCCTTTAGCATGTCCTTAACGCGGGGGCCCAAGTGGAATGAGACTTCCTCATCAAGTCGAACCTCGCCATCGAGGAAGGCGGTGGCCAAGGACCCGGAAGCCTCAACCTTCTTGCTCTTCTTGGACGATCGGCCGGTGGGGGAGTCATCCCTTTTAATCTTTTTCCCTTTATCCGTCGTAGTGTCGGGAATAGCAGAGCTGGGGGGTTTCACGACAAACCGGGGCCGGATGACGACACCTGAGGCACCAGTCAGAGCGTTGGTGGCAGAAGAAGGAGCCGTCAAAGGAGTAGCGGGGACACTCTAAAGGGGTGCAACCTCTTCAATAACATCATCCTCCCTTCGTCTAGTCTTGGCGCGGGCCATGAACTTAGCAGTGGAAAGCGTCGTTCGGGCCATGATATCTGCAAACAAGAAAAAACGCGTAAGTTAATTGCACCGCCTACAACAATCGGGAGATGAAAACAACTAAACATAAACCGCCCTCGGCAAGTCCGGAGAGCGGAGGCATTGGATCAGCGGCCTCGGGGGGATCTTGTCGGGTAGGGTCTTGAGGACGGTTAGGTCAGCCTGCTCAGCGGGGGTCAAACGGTCTTCTGCCTAGGGATCAGTAGGCGGAGGGAACGCCGTCCAGTACCGGGGGAACTTCGGCCGACCCTCCTCATCGAAGATGTACTTTCTGCCCCGGCCGGGAATCGCAACCTTGAAAAAGTCGGTCTTGAAACCCTTGTACGAGGCGAGGTAGAGGGTGAACAAACTCTTGTTCGCCCCAAGAAAGGAAACCCAGCCTTTCGACGTGGTGGGTCGGGTTTTATAGAAGTGCAGGAATAAAGGCATGGTGGCTGTCAGACCAGCCGCTCGACAAAGAACCTCGAAGGCCTGCATTGACACCCAGGCGTTCAGGTGTATCTGGGTCGGTGCGCATTGAATTTCCCGTAGGACCGCCATTTGCCAATCGGCGAACAACATGGTCAGACGTAGATCGTGGAATAGGCAAGCATAGACATAGAAAAACTCTAGCTTCGTCGCTCCCTTGCCATGGCAGACCCTCTCGTTACTAGCACACACCTTTACCCGGAGAAACCTGTCCTCCACCTCGTCACCAAAAACCTTAGTCCGCTCCACCAGGTCCCCAAGATCATTACCCCATCAGAACCTCGTCACATGCGTGCACGGCTCATAGGGGGCCCACTTGTATCCCTGCACCTCTGGCAAATTGGCCTGCTCTCCCTCGTCGCGGACGTTGATGCTGATGATGTCCCCACTCTCTTCAGGAGCGACGACTTGCTCCACCACTTCGGCGACCGGCTGCTCGGCTTCTGGGCTACCGCTGAGAAGGACGGGAGAACCCGCCGAAGTTGAGACCCCCCCAAGCGAGGTCCCCGTGTCTGAGGAGCTGAACAAAGCGGAGATCAACCCGCCGCCCCCAGACACCTCGACCGCCCCACCCGAGGACCCGTCTGAACTTGATGCGCTGGAAGACATTATTACTTGTAGAAAGAAGAAGACGATCGGTGGCTTGAGTAGAAAGAGAGAGGAAAGCGTGAAAATAATGACAACCACACACACCTATTTATAGGAAGACCTAGGGACATGTGGCAACACAAGGACCACACGATCACGCGTAGATCAACGACCCACACTTCGTGACGCTTTGCATCCTAACTAACAAGCACGATCTACGAAGCAAGATAACGGTCAGGGAACCCCATCGGGCCATCGACATTACAGTCTTAGTAAACATTCTTGCTTCACCTGTATCATCGCTCAAGGCTGGGGGGCTTGTGTACAGTATGCCCCATCGGGCCATCGGCCATGCCCAATCCTTCGGTCCATCGAACAAGGCTAGGAGGGCTCGTATATAACACATCCACCGGTCGAATGGCCCCACGGATGAACTATATAGAACCATCGGTCAATCGGTCTCGCAAATGAACCACGTACTATGTAAGGGACCATCGGTCGATCGGCCCTACGTATGAACCACGTATTATACCGTAAGGGACCATCGGTCGATCGGCCCTACGTACGAATTATGCATTACTCCGCAAAGGACCATCGGTCGTTCGGTCCCACACGAACAGCGCCGTAACTTATAAAGGACAATCATTTGATCGGCCACCAGGTCGATCGCGCACCAACCCATAAGGCTCCATCGGTCGATCAGTCTCCTAAGTGATTCGTGTAGCGTCTTATATATGACCCTCGGTCGATCAGTTATAAAGATTAATTATTCACTTGTTAAAATCAAGAACATAACCAGCCTAGTCAAGCGGCCATCGGTCGAACGACCAAAGGACACCAGTCAATTGGGTTAATTAACGTTAAACAAGTCAGTAATCTTGATTAGAGGATCATTGGGTCGTGATTAAGGAACCCTAATCACAGGCCCACACCGAAAACTATAAATAGGGCCCAAAGGTAGGTTGGTGAGGATCTTAAATTCGCATTTATTACTCCAGTTACACTTATACACCGATCAATTCATCTACTGAGTTAAGCATCAGAGCCTTTTAGACAGGTACCCCGATCGCCTGTTCAACTGATCGAGCGAGGAAGTGGATTTCTTGGAGAAGAAGTTATTGCAGCTGTGAGAAGAGGAGATTTCAAGAAGAGGAGTAAGATCGAAGAGGTTCTTAGTAGGCTCTTAGTCCCTACACCCGAAACAAATGTCTTTTTTCTAACACAAATATTCTTCTAAATCCAACTAATAGTGATCTGAATCCAGCTTTTCTTCACATACAATTGTTCCTTTAACAATAGCCTATGCTAGTAATCAGATCAATTCATCATGAAAATGAAAATTGTGCAGCTCATTTAATTATATGTATTATCTTGATGGGTCTAAGAGAAGGGTTGAGTTAAGATAATGAATATGAATAATACTAAATTATTAAATTATCGTAGGTGAGGTTGTCTTAACTATGTGTGATATGTTGGGAAATAAATGTTGAGAAACAGCAAAGAGAACTTGAATGTGAAGAAAGCAGACAGAGAGAAAAAATTGAAGGACAAAACATGATATTTGAGTAACAGAGGACTTAAGGAGATGTGGAGTGATTTGGGGATGAAAACAAGTTGGTATCTGTTTAGGGATCATGTAGGCCTTAGGGTTAGGATAAGCTGAGATTTGGAAGGTGGGGACAAATGATTCCCTAACCACAACAACTAGAGATTAGTGACTAATTTCTTCAATAATTATTTTTTGTTTGAAATTAGTGCTTCTACCTCTTCCTTTAATCTTTGACTTCTTTCATACCTTTCTTGGAATGTAATTGGAAATCATATGATTCTTACCTCTCTGAATGTAATTAGTGTTTCACCTTCACTTTCCCTTTTTTCTTTGCCCCAACCTTCTGCTCCAAGTTTCGCTATTGCCAACCAAATCCCAAATTTTATCTTTTCTCTTTCAATCTATCATCAATCAATATTTCGTAAAACAATTTTTATCACAAAATTATGTCAGTTATCACATGCATGGATATTTTATTTTTCAATCACTCACATTTAATTTTCGGTTGTGTCTTCTTTTTTGGTGAATATGATTGGAAGTAGATGGTAAAGAGTTAGTAGCATAGGTAAAAGTTGGTTTCAAGTAGGGAGATAAGAAGATTGGGAAATTATTTATTATCATATATATCATCCGACTTTTCCCTCTTTTATCTCACAGTCCTTCCAATTCTATTCCCACTCTACTCTCGGCTACACGTTCAACAACAATACCAACAAAATATTATAATTTAATTTGTAATATTAAAATAGGGAGCATTATAATTTGATGAATGTGTGTGAAAAATTACAATCTCCAGTTTAGAATGCTACATCCAAATAAACAGAAAAACATAGGGTTACCTTTTGAAGGTGGAAACATCCAATGAAATATAACCTCAGTTCTGTCTCAAAGGAACTCAATGCAAGAGCTAACACAATCAATCACTTCCGAGAGGAGCAACAATTAGAATTGTACCACTCCATATTTTGCCATTGTAGCGCAACTACTCTTAAAATCAGAAATTGCTTCATTCACCAATTACTCCATTTCACCTGAAATTGAACCATAAATGTTATGGCAACTATGAACACGCAAAGCATGAAGAAACCACAATCAATCAAACCCGCAACGGAGATGCAAAGCCACTGAACGAGCAACGGAGATGCACTATAGATTTCAGAAAATGCAGCACCTATAATTGGATTCCTTAACAGAAACAAACATCAAAGATTTCAAAGTTAGAATTTAACAACAAATCGATAAAATTTGAAAACCTAAAGAAAAGAAAGGGAAAACCATTACCGTTTGGAAGCAAAGTGAAAATTCAAATGAAATCGTGAGCTGCAACGCGGATGAAAATGGTTTTACTGAGATTGTGATTGAGAACGAGATTGAGATTGAGAGTGAGCTACAATTGTAGAACGAAAGCAAGGTGAAGTTTGAGGAAAGTGGGTTTGGGTGAGTTTTTCGAACGTTGATATTATGTCTGTTTTGTCAAACATACAAACAAAATGGTAAAAATGGTTTTTGAAAAAAAAATATATAAAAAGGATCCGTAAAAAAAGACGTGGAGGGAAGAAAAGTTTTCCTGGAATTCTTCATAAAACCTCAAGTACTTACCATAGGTTCAAAAAACCTCCACTATGTGTATAAATTATTGGAGGTTTGATAACCTCTATTAATAAATCTCCGTTAAAATTAATTTTTTTTAGTGTCAATACAAATACATATATTACAAAATTTTGTTACATAATTAAGAACAAAAAAATATCATCAAATAATGTTCATAAATATCACTACCATTATGTCTATAAATAAATTAAAAAATATATACCCTTCTAATCAATAATAAAATAAAATAAATATTCATAATAATAATAATAATAATAATAATAATAATAATAATAATAATAATAATAATAATAATAGTATCTCAGGACATATGTTATTTACGTATAAACTATTTGATAAACATCTTTAGTTAGATAATTCAACTTTTTATAATTAAATATTTTTTTTATAAAGTAACCAATTAAAAAAATTATTTTAAAATGATTAAATAATTTTCTTTTTCATGAATAATCGTCACATAATATGTTAATAATATATATATATATATATATATATATATATATTGAATTGTATTTATTTTAATATTTTTAATATATTTTATACAAAACTACACATGCTTTTAAAATTATATTATTTTAATGTAATAAAACTATAAATACTTATTTCGAAAAAGCATGAATTTTTACCTGTTTAATACTTTTTAATATTATTTTTACAAAAGTATACTTTTTTTTAAAAAAATTATATTATTTTAATATAGTAAAGTTGTAAATTCACATTTATACGATGATAGATATAAGTAAGTATAATTTATACAGTTACTTTTTAATATATTTAAAAAAATACAGTTTAATTGTAACTTTTATAAAAGAATAAAAATTACTTTATTTATTAACTTTGTGAAAAATGTTTGTTAAAAAATCAATTTTGTAGTTTTAATTCATATAACTTTGAGCCTTTCTTTCTTGTCTCATCTTCCCTACTGATTTTCTTCTTTATAACTTTGTTATCTACTTCTTCACACCCATTTTGTCTTTTTTTTTTTCTCTATCTTATATTTTGAAAAGAAAACATTTCGAAGAATTAATTCTGTCTCATTTTTCATATTATCACGAAACAGTTTCCTGCATTTTGTAAATAAATAAACAATGGTTTTATTTCATTTCACGAGAACATCATTTATACAAGAAGGTGGTAAATAAGAATAAGAAAGAAACACACCGTCAGTTTATTATTATTATTATTATTATTATTATTATTATTCAATCTTCACAAATAAATATCAAACATGATCCCAACCTTGAACCAAAGAGCAGCAAGTTCAGTAGTTCTTAACTCAAAGCATAGGAAACAAAGAAAAGAAAAATGAAAAATATAAAAGAATAGTATGAAAAAGAAAAAAGAAAAAATGAAATGAATACTGAAGCACACTCATAAATTGTTAGAAAGATAAAAGCATGATGAGTGAAGCCATGAATGGTCCAACAGAAGCAGCAAGAGAGAGAAAGGGTGAAGCAGCAGCATTGGGAGGAGGAGGTTCAGTGACAGGGCTTGGTGTTTGGTTTGTGTCTGAAGTTGGAGACTGACCCTCTTGCCCAGTAGTTGGTGGTGGTGATGAAGATGATGATTGTGGTGAAGGTGGAGATGCATTGCTGTTTTTGTTCCTTTCAGCAAGCACAATCACTGTTAACTTCTCATTTTTCAGGCAATTGTCTTTGCTTCCACTTATGAAAAAGTGAGGCCCTGATTGGTTTAGCTTGAACACTGTGTGGCCATCAGAGAATTTTGCATAAGCTGAATCGGTGTTGCAGCTCTCATAGTCTTCCCTCTTTACGTACAGCACCGAGTCTTGCCCAGATTGGTAGTTGAACACTGCAATAACCAGATTTTAAAAGTTAAATACCTCCAATTTAAGAGTTTTTTTTTATCGTTAGTAATTTATTAGTGGGGTATTTGAAATAATAACCACGCTAACTATCTCTTCCAAACCTTTCGAGTTAACTTTATAATTTTCAAGTGGAGTGAAACTCATAATTTCTCTCAATTTCTTTTTAATTTTATTATGAAACCATCTTATCACTGCTCCTAAATTATGAGTGTTGATGGTGAGATTTTGAATTGATAGAAATATATAATTATACTCCAGGCTTTAAATCTTTGAAGTTGTGACAACAATACTTCTGAGAATGTGTGAAAATTGATTTTTGCAACGTATATCAGATTACGAAAGTTCTACATATATCAAAAAGGTTAAAGAACTGTCGAATTTATGCAAAAATATGTATCCAAAACTTGTTGCAAAAATCTCAATATTAGGAGAAAAGAAGAAGGGATTTCTTATGCAAAAGAAAAATTAAGAAAGGTCTTCTCTTAATTTAGGTTTCATAGCCAATATTTGATTTAATAACCAAATATCATTGATCAGTCGTTATGGAGGAAAATAGTATATATAATGTATGATGAAGGAATATATAATGTTGGAAAGCCTGACAAATAAAGAAAGTTATGTTTCTGTAATGTATTGAAAGGATAAAATAGTCCTAAAAATATATACTTTATGACAATCTATACTTATACTTTATAAGGAGATGAAAAACAAGAAAGAACTTAAATAAGTATCTTTCTTAAATAGAATATGGTGAGACATTTTTTTTATGAGTTGTCGTTTCTATTAAATATATTTATTATTTGTGATAAAAAAATCATCATATCAATGATAGATTAAGAATATAAGAATGATTTGATTAACCCATATAGAAACACAGAATGAATGAAAGCTTACCAAGAGAGTCTCCAACTTGAAAACGGCTCTTCTCTGCCCATTGATTGAAAGGATTGAAAGTGGGATCATTTGGAACAGTCCAACCCTTTTGGCCACCAACTACAAAATCATAGGAAGCACCCTTTTGAAGCATCAGCAGAAGACAAACCCACCCAACAATGTTAGACCTAAAGATGAATGTGGCCATTGGAAGATCACAAATTAATGCCAGAAAAGTTGTTTAGAGGGATGACTCATATTGAAACATGATGAGGCTTTATGTAGCTGTGGCTTCCATGGAACTGTGGCAGGGAAGCTATTACAACTTTCATTATTCTCCCTTCTCTTAGGGTTTACTTTGATTCTCATGCAAACCACAAGGTTTTAGAATCTTATTCTCAAAACTTCCTATGTGCCTTTGTGCTTTGCTTTGCTGCTATCAAGAATATTCATGTCTTGTGACATTGGGCTAAACCAGCTATTTGTATTTATTCCATATTTTTAAGGCATTTTAATAATACTTAACAACGAATAAAGTATTTAATTTAAAAAATATAAGTATGTTGATGATTCATATAATTTTGTTATTTTGAAAATATTTACTATATGTTATTTTAATTTGAATTCACATGATAATAATTATATTATTTTTATATTTTTAAGAAATTTTATATATTTTTCGACATACATATATATTACAGTATTTTGTTTTTCTTTTTTATAATTTTGTACATATATAGTGACATACACCCTTCAGTTTTATGTGAAGCTTTTTGTGTGGTTGTGTTCCGAATATGTGATAGATTAACACTGTGCAAGCATTTTTGTTTTCTCTTTGGCTTCTCTATATATCACTTTTACTCTTTAGCCTTATCTCCTTTATGATCTAATATCCTCGTTGCGTTGGTAAATTTTGTCAACTTTTTCAGCAATGAATTTCACTGTGTGCATTGCAGTTAAAGATATCATTTCAGTCACTAATGAAAAAGACTTTGCATATATCGGATGCTTCAAAAGTTTGTATAAAAGATACACAACTTTTGTGGAAACGTATAGAAATAATATTTGTTGAGCAAAGAAGAAAACATACTAGAAAAACATGGACCTCTTCATTACAAGAAAACTATTAAATAATAACCAATTTTAGTCACAAAATATTGTTGCTCATTATCGTGACCTATTTAAATACTAATTTATCAAATAAAAAATTATTGATTACTAAAATAATCATTATTATGAATAAAAAATTACAATTTATCACTAAATTTGTCACTAATTAATTAAAAACTAATTTTTTTGGTAATCAAAACCTTGGTAGCTGTAATACCACATTTAATTTATAACCCTAATTAAAGAGGCATAACACAAAAATATAATAGCACGATCCTGGAGTATAAACCTCACTCCATACCGTTGTTCAAACGGAGACAAAAGAGAAACTAGGCATACCATGATGCCAAATACAGAGTGAAACAAGAGGTTGACAAAAAAGCAAATAAATCCCAAGATAAGACAATACATGGGCCTTAGTCCTAAAAGAAAACTAGAGTCCATCCCAGAGATGCTAAGCAGCGGAATCATCCCTTCCCTGTTGACCTCGAGTACCTCTCACATCTGCTCACATCAATAAATTGATGATCATCGCAAAAGGAGAAGGACCACACACAAAGTAATCAAACAAGCAAAAGGATAAGCTAGAGTAGAAAATAGTTAATCATACTATTACAAGCAATTTCCACAGTCCAAGAATGCATAAGCCAACCAATCATGTTATGACTTGCAAACAATACACTAAGACTCAGACTCGACTCATCCAGATACATATAATTTAGTCGGATTCGGCGAATGCTTGCACTTGTGGTGGATTTCCCTACTCTACCGAGCTGCTCACCCCCGAGCTAAATGTTACAATGTCTCAGCCTCCACACAAGGTTAGCCTTTAATGGGTTTCAGGTCTTCTGCTACTCTCACTATAGGAGTCAGATCGCTCTATGTGAGGCTAGCCGACTCCTTAGAGTGTTAGGATGCAACCTTACCTTGAATCCTTACTAAATTATATAGATGGGGCACCACCATGAACTCTCACTAATAGGGGTCATGGAATTACGTCCCAACCAACTGAGGCACCACCGTGAGGTCTCACCTAGAGGCTCATGGAATTACGCCCTAACCACATATCAATCAAGTTTAACCATCCAATATGTACTGGCCATGCATATGAATCTCATGCCAACATTTAAAACCAACCTTCAATCATTTTCCATTCCAAAACCATGCCAAAATTCATCATCTTTAGCACATGAATCATTCCATACATACATCATACTCAAATCATGTTAAACTCATAAGCCACAAACCATAATTCATCTTGCTCATACAAAATCACTCAATTCATGCTTTAAAATGTATAATCAGTCCAAACATATGACCAACATCCCCCAAACAAAGAAATCACAGAACAAACGCACTCCTCGCTCAGGTAGAAGGGTCTCGCTCAGGCGAGAGAGTCCTCTAGCTCAGGCAAGCTCCTTTCGCCTAAGCGAGGGCTTGAAAAGGGAAATAATGGTTTTTTGTGCTCTCTCGCTTAGGCGAGTCCTCCTCGCCTGAGCGAGATTGTGCCTCGCTCAAAATAGAGACTCGTCGCTCAAGCGACAGCTCGCGCAGAAAAATCAGAGCGATCTCCTATTAGTCTGGCCTAGGCGAGACGTGCTCGCTTGGGCGAGAAAACCAGTGCTCACCATTGTTCTCTCGTGCACAACCCCACGAACAAGATCCAAACAGCTCAATAATGCATTTCACAAGTTCACAACAACACACAAGACATACCATGGTGAAATAACAGTGACTCAAGCAGAAAAACGTAATAACAGAATGAACCCTAGCTTCCCTTATCTGAAAATAAGCTAGCGGAATACTCCGATATGCACACAGTGAGCACAGTCCTAAGGGTAGGCCAAAGAGCTGAAAAAAACGGTGAAACAGAACAGGAACAGGGTTACTAGGAAACCCTAACTGGGATTTACAAAAAACGGGACTGGAGGAGAATTAGTATGAGCTAAGGAGCAACTTACGTGACTTAGAGAACGAGGCTGAGCTACTTTGAAGATGGCGGGGATCCAAACCCTATCAGAGGTTTTGTGGAGAGAAAATTAGAGAGTTAGGACACTGATTTTTCAGAGTGAGCTACAAATGAGGGACATTGGCTGCTTTAGGGGTCTTGGCATCTTATGGGTCAACCTTTAGACCCAACAATGTGGCAGCCCTTAAACATTAGGGTACTAAAAATAGAAGTGGGTCTTACAGTAGCTAATTCATAAACTAACTCTTTTGATAACCAAAACCTTGGTAATAAATTTTAGAAACTAATTATATTTTTTTATTCATAATAGTGATTATTTTAGTAACAAACAATTTTTTATTTTGTAAATTAATATGTAAATTGGTCATTATAGTGACCAATATTTTTTTATCACTAAAATTAGTTGTTAATGGAGAATTTTTTTTGTAGTGGTATGCTTTGATGTATAAAACAAGCTATAGAATTAACATATTATCCTAAGCAAATTTGAGCCCACATTGGTTCATCAAATAATATTAGATAAATAAAATTATTGGATTACAATTTTGTGAAAATTCAACTAAACAAGTTATGTTTTAGTATTTATAAACATTTAAGTATATTTTAAACTTTAAATTCTATATTTAGTATGGTATTTTTTATATTAATAATAAATTACAAAAAAAAATCTCATAAGATACGTGAACCTGGATGAGGATTAATTTGAAGGACTGATATGAAAAACGTAGACATAAAAATAAAATAACTTAAAAAAGTAATGAGAGGATAGATATATAGAAAAATAGAAAGAAAATGATTTGTGTAAATTTACGCATTAAACGGTGAATGTTAGAGATTGTGAGGTTGTGAATGATTTTTGACAAGGTATTGGGAGAGTTTCCTTCATGAAACACAATCACCATTGTTAACCCCACAAAACCACAAATGCTAAAAAAGAATAAAATTTTTTGAAAAAATTTTGTAGTATTTGGCTTTAGAACTTGCCCATTGAACCTTGGTTGGATCCCCTTTGAATTCTTCGTTGAAGATTAATTTCTTGGGTTTGCCATATCATTTCAAAGGGGTCCAACTCCTGGTTAGGAATCATTATCATTGTTTTTGTATTAATTTTTTTCCAAGAACACTTCTGATTTTTGGGATGTGGAGAGATCCTGGAGCTCCCGCTGATTCGTTTTATGAAACTCGTCCAGAATGCACTGATGTTCCAAAGTCTAAATTTAGGATCAAGGTATATATATATCTTCTTTTCTCTTTCATTTCATCGTTCAAACAAATTTATGTTACTCTTATCTAACCAATGTTTTCAATAACTGTGTCAATGCATTTGTTATTTAAGAATGTTTTTTACTTTTTCTGTTGATTCTAATCCTTTGAGCCATTATTTGTATTATTATATTATAAAAATTATACGCTTTTACTTAAGAAGTAATTAATGAATTTATTTTGCATTAACATCATGTGTTTTTAATTAAGCTTCTTGTAATGTGATTCAGGCTGGCAAAACATTAAGTGCAAGAAAATGGCATGCTGCATTTTCTCCAGAAGGCTATCTAGATATAGGCAAGACTTTAAGTCGAATCCACCGAGGGGTAATTCAAATTTTTTTTCTTTCACATTTTCTTTTATTGTGTTTAGGGTTCAATGATTTAAAATCACTTTCATACTTTTCTTTTTAATCAAGGGATTTAAAATGTAATTTGTTTATATATATACAACTTAATATATGTAATAAGGAATCTCAAAAACATAACATTATTAAATTTTAAAACCAGGGAATCCATCCATCAATTAGGGGAGAAGTTTGGGAATTTCTACTTGGTTGCTATGATCCCAAGAGTACATTTCAGGAAAGAGATGAAATAAGACAGCGTCGAAGGTAAACATTCTCAGTTTCAAGATACCTTTTTAGTTACAAAATTTACATGAACCATGCAAAGCATTTTAACTGTCTTTACCACTTAAAAGTAAAATGGATTAATGATTATAACAAGAATATATACTCCCACCTCCACTATGTATAAACAAGAATTATTCTACAATTTAAGAATTTTTTTTTCTGAATTTAGTGGTTGTTTAACTTTTATAATTATGTTTGCAGGGATCTTTATAATACATGGAAAGAAGAATGTCGTATATTGTTTCCTCTTGTAGGAAGTGGTAGATTTATCACAGCACCTGCAGTTGCTGAAGATGGTACACCATGTTTAGATCCAATGGTTTTGTTAGAAAATAATCCAGAGAATGGACCAGTTGTTCTTCAAGATGTTACTCCTCCATCTTACTTAGAAAAGATTACAGACAAGAGAATAATTCAATGGATGTTAACACTCCATCAAATAGGTTTGTGAATTTTTTTGTTTTTTGTTTTTCAATTAATGGATTGCATTATGCTGGTACGATTACGATGAAAATGATCCTAATTCTTGCACAAACACATGTTTCAGGTCTTGATGTTGTTCGCACTGACAGAACATTAGTATTTTATGAAAAGAAGGAAAACTTGTCAAAACTATGGGACATTCTCTCTGTTTATGCTAAAATTGATTCAGATGTTGGCTATGGTCAAGGTGAGTTTTTAAATTTTAATCTTAAATACTTCGTATTACCACATTTGGATTTTGACCAACATAGAATACATCATTACTTTTTTAGATCTTATTTGCCTTAACATAAAGGATAATTCCATGTAACTTTAACACCCACAACCTTAATAAACAAAGACATATGAACAAACCATCACTTTAATATTAGTGTTGGTAATAAGCACCTCGTTTTTTTTTTTTCTGATAAAAAAATACCTTGGTTTATTTGACTACAATGTTTTGAAATAACATAAAAAGTATCGGGTGATTATGGATTAATTTTTTTAAAACTCAATTTAGATTCAATCCAGATCAAATAAAATAGACTGAATTTAAAATATAGATCAATTTTAACTAGATCACATTGATTTGAATTTTTTTCAATCCAATTAAAATTGGATTAAATTTAGATTAAATCCACTTTGTAAATTAGATTAACTCTACGCGAGATTAACTCAACTCAATTTGATATGGTCTCAATCTTATGTAGGCACAATGTATTGGCGTAACATAAACTCAACTTGACTTAATCTGATCTAGTATAATCCATTTCAATCCAACTTGAGCTCGACTCAATATGAATTTGGCCTAATCTAATCTTGAATGAGCTCAACCCAACCTATACCTAAGACAATTTGGCTAAACGTGGAGCTAGGCTGATCAATTTGACGTGAGATAAACTCATTTTAACTTAACATATCCTAACTTAATGTGGACCTGATATCTTGGCCACACAAGCCCAACTCAACATGGTCATATTTAGCCTAATTCATATTGGTTTCACCTAGTCCAAACTTAACTTGAATTTGGTCGAACTTAACTTGACATAGGTCTGAGCCAAGCCCAACAAGGAACTGTGGCGACTTAACTCAATGTCGGCTCAACCTAAATATAGTTAAATGTATTGAACTTAAAATCAAAAAAATATGAATTTGAATTTGAGACAAATCTATTTAAATAGATTCAAAGAAATATGATTTTAGATAATTTATTTAAAAAATTGATTTTTTTTCACTCTTAAAAAATACTTGTATTTCATAATAACCCTTATTCACTTTGAACTTAGCCGGTAGTTATTATAAATCCTTTAGTTTTGTATTTTCTCATTCAACTTAATATAGAGAAAAATAGTCATTAACCTTCACCTTATTGCTTACAATTTTAGTTCTTAGTTTAGACAAAGTATAAATACCTTGACGAAATGAGGACCTTATTATTGATTCATAAATAAAGTTTGAACACAAGTTATAGTGTGTTTGTATATTATTCACTTTTTGAGTTAAAGATTCTTGCTTGAAAACTTCCCAAAGATGTAATTTATTTTTTAGTTTACAACTATCATAGGTTTTTAGCATAGTTGAAATAATAGCCAAATCGGTGTCCGGCCAAATGATGTAAGACCTAAATCACAACTAGAAAGAGATGTTTTAGTGAGGTATGTTTTTACTTAGATGAGAGTGTTATATGTTTTTACTTTAAATTAGTGTTTGCCCTTCAAATCATAGTAGTCTCTTTTCTTTATAGAAAACAATAAAAAAAATATATTCTTTTTTGTTTATGGGTATACTCTCAACCAAATCTGACTCATAGAAAGGGAAAAAAAGTAGGCGATAAGATTTTAGCGAAAAAAAAGGTGTGAAAATAAATTCTTAATAATTTAAAGTATAGTGTTCATTGTAATGTACAAAACAAAGGTTTGTTTGATTTGAGAGATGTCTTTTTCTTCTTATTTTTATAGATAACTAAAACATTCCTTAGTTTATTTATTTAATAATAGTATAGATGAAAAAAGATAAAAAAAATATAATTATTCTTGAAACCAAAAGAAGCTCTAAATGTAACACCATAGCTCAATTAATGTAATTTTTACTTTTTGGTTACAATTTTTTGCAGGAATGAGTGACCTGTGCTCTCCTATGATAATACTTCTTAATGATGAAGCTGATGCTTTTTGGTGCTTTGAACGTTTGATGCGTAGATTGGTAAACTCTAATCCTATTTATTACAAAACTGATTAATTTAATGCCCTCTATTACATGTTGCAAAATAAATTGACTAACCAAGATTTGGATATTTAGAATCATATATATGAAATTAGAATAGGTTTAAAGAATAATGAAGTACTAAGATTCCATGTGATAAGTTAAACATTAATTAAGGTACAATTATAATTATATTCAACAATGTATTTATTTCTTACAATCGACACTGTTCATTTTCTTAAGCGAGGAAACTTTAGATGCACTGCTAACTCTGTTGGGGTCGAGACACAATTAAGTAATTTGGCAACAATCACTCAAGTAATTGATCCAAAACTTCATCAACATATAGGTATTTTCCTTCTTTCTATTTTTATTTATGGAGCACAAAATCTAATCATATAAACAATGTAAATATATATTAAATTGGATATTTTGTAAATATCTTGTTTCCACAACATTCACCAAAGTAACATTTATTTTTTTATAAATTGGAGTACAGAACAAATTGGTGGAGGTGACTATCTATTTGCTTTTCGGATGATAATGGTTTTATTTCGACGAGAATTCTCCTTCTGTGACTCACTGTACCTTTGGGAGGTTTGTTTTTTTTTTTTTTTTTTTTTTTTTTTTTTTTTATTTTTTATTTTTTGAAGTTTTTTTTTTTTTTTTTTTATTTATAATTTTCATTAGAAAATGATAACCCTATAACAAGAGCAAGATCCTAACCATGTGATAAAAATATTTAAGATTCTGAATTGTTTTATATAAAATAAACAATGATTGTTTTTTTTGAATGACACAGATGATGTGGGCTCTGGAATACGATCCTGACTTGTTCTGGTTGTACGAGGAGGCTGATGACAAATCTGAGGACTATAAAGGAAGAATGAAGTCATTACGTCATTATGGAAAATATGAGAGAGAAAATATGAAAAATGGGGCAAAGAGTGGAGAAGATCCTCCATTCCCCATATCTGTTTTTCTTGTTGCTAGTGTCTTGAAGGAAAAAAGTGCAATATTACTCCAACAAGCTAAAGGTTTGGATGATGTTGTCAAGGTAAAAACTTCTTTACCTTAACATTAAATTTAATTTTCATAAATATAGTTACTAATTTCTCTTTTACTTCCTAATTTATTTTCTCAGATATTGAATGATACCAATGGAAATCTTGATGCCAAGAAAGCTTGTATGGCTGCACTAAAACTTCACAAGAAGTATTTGAAAAAGGTATTGTAAAACTTTTCTTTTTTATATCTTCCACAGTTTATCCTGTGTTTACATTTTCATGTTTTCATCTAATATAATACTATTTGAAAACAATTTGCATTAAGAAAATTTATTAACACATTGATCTATTCCTTAACTTAGCTACATGAATATATAACAGTATGAAGTTCTCAATTGGAACTAAATTATTTGTAATTGAAGTGATAAGATACACAACATACCTTATGTGTTTTTTCAATTTTGTCATGCTTAAAGTTAAACCTATTATTTTTGTTTTCTAACATGTTCTTAATGTATCACTGATATATAT
>Ga0214544_1000894_pt1 | contig 58604 bp, 26 predicted proteins | sample CNSS3metaG_FD_160074 | JGI IMG/M metagenome (GOLD analysis project Ga0214544, IMG submission 160074) | Root nodule microbial communities from cowpea collected in UCLA plant growth center, Los Angeles, California, USA - CNSS3 | ecosystem: Host-associated > Plants > Roots > Nodule | place: USA... | reverse complement strand
TGGACAAAATGTGTGTTTCGTTTTTGAATATTCCAGCAACAACAATGATCACATACAAACATATAACTAGGTTCAAATAAAGTTAAAGCATCATGACGCTTACCTCCTATCTTCGTTCACGCTTACCTCCCATCTTCGTGCAGTGATTTTGGCCTCGCATTGATTCTTTCCTCACCTTGGCTGGCTTCCCTTCTCTATCTTTTTTTTTCTTTCTGTGCTCTCACCGTGTGTGCTCTTTTGATGCTTGGAAGTTGTGTGTGTAGGTGGAGAAGAATATACTTTGGGTTGTTTTTTTTGATTTCAGACTGAAAACTGAGAAACAGGAAGAAAAATGAAGAAAATGAAGGTGGTTGATGGCGGGGGTTCGCATGAAGGGTCTAGGTGACGATGACTCAGTATGATATAATCGTGTTGAACTTCCAAGTGCTGGTGGAAAAATGGAGTGGAAGCCGGGATTCCCACGCGAGTTAACTGGTGTTTTATTTTTTTTTGATAAAAAAAGATGGATCTGAATGATATTAAACGTGCTGCAAGAGAGAAAGATTCATCCTCGACGTTTTGCGGTTGCGTGTGTTTATGGGTCTGTTTACTGTGTCCGGTTTGGAAGAAAAAAAATTTGAATTCCAATGTGACAGGATGTGTGTTCGTTGCATCAAAAGTGTATGAGAAAAAAAAGCAAAAAGTAGTTATAGGTGGTGGCATGTGAGAAATGAGAGAGTAAATGTGTCACGTTAACAAAGTGAGTGATGAGTGAGAGAATGAGAGAGTGATGTGTGACGGGTGGGAGAGAGTGAAGGAGTGACGTGTCTCAAAAAGAGTGTGGTCCACGGACGTGAGAGAGAGAGAAAGGAAGAAAAAAAGAGAGAGAGAAAAAAAAGAGAAATGGAAAAATGGGATGTTGGGAATAGTGGTGTGGTGTGGTGTCGTGAGATTGGAAAGGTTTTGAAATGTTAAGAAAATAAGAAAGAGGGGGTGTAGATAGAAAAAAAAAAGAAAGAAAAGAAATAAAAAGTCTAAAATAGGTTAAAATAATGATATCAAAGAGGCTTTCTCTCTTTTTTTTTTTAATTTTCTTTTATACATTTTTATATGTTTTCTTTTTAAGAGATTAAAATAAAATGACGCAAAAATAAAAGAAGATGAAAATAAAATAAAAAAAAGATAAAATAAAGTAAAAATTAAATAAAAATAAATCAAGATAAAATAAAAATAAATCAAGATAATATTAAAAATAAACAAGATAAAAAGTAAAAATGAAATATATATTTATACTCACTTAAATATTCTCTTTTTTGTATTATTTTTTTTAATTATTTTAAATTAAAATTTTTATTTCTTACCCGGACGAAATTGGATGTTGACACTGTTTATTGCAAGTTGTTGTTTGAGAGTGCAACTCACACCTCTGCTTTTTCTTTTCTCACCCATGATATTTAAAAAAACATGAAAAGTCACTCTTACCCTCCTCCATTACCACCAATAATAAGAAAATGAAATTGAACTTTTTATTAAAATACATTTTTCAATTTTTAACAAAATGACTTTACATTGTAATTTTCAACTTAGAAAACATAAAACAAATTCGTTATGTGAATTGCAAGAGTATCGTTATTGAATTATGATTGTGAATTTCATCATTATATACTTGTCTTGTTAAAATGTTTCTAACATCTTCAATGTTTTTCCACATGTAGCATCTTCTTTTGGTACATTATAACTTCATTTTTTTTATCATATATTTAACTCAAACTGATCTTTTTAACAGTAAAGGATGATTGGAAGGTCATTAATTATATCTTCTTATTTATTTCAAAATGATTTTATTAAAATAGTTATTCTCATTATTATATTTATTTTGATAAATAAAATATAGATAACTAATGTATTTATTACTACATCCAGAAAGTGAATGAAAAATAGTGGGAGAATGAGCCAATGGTGATATTGAGGTGTCTTTATTTCCTCACATTATATAATCTTTGTAAATATGTGTTTGCATTCTATTTTGTTGTTTGCAACCTTATGTTTTGTCCATGTCTATAATTTAGTTTGATATTCAATGTGGTGTGTCCTGCTGATAAAAAAAACTGTTTTTATCCAAAGTTTTTGTAGGAAAATAATTTTTACATATAAGGCTTGAAGAAATAAACGAGACAAATAAGATAGGCAAATAAGTTGGACATAATAAACAAATAAGTGAGGAGCTGTGTATTACTTTTAGTATAATTTTTAAAAATTTACTAATCAATTTTTTTTTATCATCTAATACTATTTAACGATTTTGATTATAAGTTATAAAAATCAACCCTTATTGCTTGCACTGAGTGGCTGGCTTGAAGAAAAAAAAAAATAGGCACCACCAGATAGGCAAATAAGTGGGACACAATGAACAAATAGGTGGGGAACTGCGTATTACTTCGTACAATTTTTTAAAATTTACTAATCAAAAGGATGTACTTCTTATATATCACGAATTTGATTATAATTTACAAAAATCAATAGCTTGAGTAGGTGGCTGACTTAATAGGCACCACCTGATAGGCAACTAAGTGGGCACAATAAACAAATATGTGACGAGTTGCTTGTTACTTGTTGTACAATTTTTTAACATTTACTAATCAATCTTTTTTTTATCATCAAAAGGATGTACTTCTTATGTACCACATATTTGGGTACAAGTCACAAAACTCAATCCTTATTACTTGCACAAGGTGACTGCCTTGAAAAAAAATAGGCATCACCAAATAGGCAAATAAGTGAGGCACAATGAACAAATATGTGGGGAGTTGCGTGTTAGTTTTTGTACAATATTTTAAAATTTATTAATCAAAAGGGATGTACTTCTTATGGACCACGAATTTGATTATTAATCTAAAAAATCAACCCTTATTGTTTGCACTAGGTGGTTGGCTTGATGAAAAAAATAAGCCAAAATAGATAAGCAAATAAGTGGGACATAATAAAACAATAAGTAGCCTATCAATTCTCATATAATTTTTAAAAATTTACTAATCAATCTTTGTTCTTATCGTCGAGAGGGATGTACTTTTTACGTATCACAAATTTGATTACAAGTTATAACAATCAAATAAGATATGCAAATAAGTGAGGCAAAATGAACAAATGTGTGGAGAGCTACTTGTTACTTTTTGTACAATGTTTTTAAATTTATTGATTAATCTTTTTTTTATCGTCCAAATAGATGTTCTTGTTATGCATTACAAATTTGATTATAAGTCACAAAAATTAACTCTTTTATTACATTAGGTGTTTGACTTGAAGAAATAAATAGAACAAACCTATAGGCAAATAAGGAGAACAACATATTACTTCTCGTGTAATTTTTTAAAATTTATTAATTTATCATGTTTTTATCATGCAACGGTATGTACATCTTATGTACTATGAATTTGATTATAAGTTATAAAAATTAACCCTTATTGTTTGCACTGGGTGACTGACTTGAAAAAAAATGTTAAAGTAGATAGACAAATAAGTGGAACACAATTCACAAATATATAAAAAAATATGAAAAGTTGTTGGTTACTTCTTGTACAAATATATAGAATGTATTTTTTTCGCCTAACTTGAAAAAAAAAAAGAATAGGACAGTAATTTGACAGAATATTAGTGAAAGGTGTGTGAAACCTTCACTCTTTCGTTTTCCTAGCCATTACCTCGAGAGCAAAATGTTCAAGCAATATAAGATCGAAAATTATGCTATATATAATTTAAAGAGAATATATATATATATATATATATATATATTATTAACGTAATTTTTCTTTCGTAGAATTCCATTGTCAAAGTTTTATAAATTCATCCTCAATTTTTCTGTCAGGTGAGCATATGATCTATTCAATGGAATTGAAAGACAAACAAAATAAACAAGCTAACTTCAAACTAAAACTGTTATGATAAGAAACGTTACTGGTCACCTAAACCTTAGTTACTACAAATTTAATTTAATTTTTCTCTAACGAAGTTGGTTGGGTTCTTTTCTTGGTTCCTATGCAGCCACGCCACGCTTCAAGGCTTTGTGCCCATCAACAACACTTTGCAAGCAAGATAAGAGCTTTACTCTTTCTTTTGGTGTTACAATGATATTGCATTTGCCGCCAACCCAATACTTTTTTATGGCATCACATTCGCCGCGACTTCTATCAGTCATCCGAAGGGCCTTTACTATTTCTTCTTCCTCTCTAGGAGGCGTTTCCATGGTTCAAGGAGCTTCAAGAGGAATTGGCCTTGAATTTGTGAGATTTTTTCCTTTCTTTTCTTACTTCCGCATCACCCATTGCTTTCATACAATCTGGGCATGGCCACATTGTCAAAATTTCATCTTAGTGTCTGAATCGTAGTATCAGAAAGAGGTGAAGTTGCTTTTCGCCTCTAAGCTTTTTACTTCTCTAGGTATTAAACCATTAGTTACTGTAATTGTATAGGAGTAGAGTGATATCTAATGGGGGTTAGAGTGATTTACTCTTTTTTTATTTTGTTAGGTTTACTTTTTTCATTTTGACTGTGTAGTGGTGCTGTAATATTACAGTATTTGTAGTTAATTTATGGTATATTTCAAAAGCAGAACAAGTCTGTTTTAGTTTATCAATTTTTTCTTAAGGGCCAAATATCAACCAATTAATTACAAGTTAATGATTTTTTTTAGAGCGATAACTAACCTTTCCATAATCTTCAGCAGTGCTGTGCAATTTGTACAGTATATTTGTTTATTAATAAGGCTACGCAATTTGTTCTTTTGGCAGTGGAGTTATCAAGAATCTTGGTTGTGATATTTATCAAACAATTTTTGCTGAAACAGTTTTAACACTGCTTTCAGTTTCTTCCATCTGCAGGTAAAACAACTTCTAGAGAACGATGATAAAGAGCGTGTGATTGCTACTTGCCGTAATCCTAGTGCATCAACTGGGCTTATCCATCTGAAAGATAAATTTGAGGATCGACTTAGAATTTTGCCATTGGATTTGACTGTTGAAAGTTCAATTGAGGTTATGCTTCCTTTCCCTATATTGTTTTCCTTTTCATTTGCTCCGACAAAATCATACCTTTAGATTTTAGACACCAAGAGGAAACTTCAAGCTTTTTTTGTTCTCTCTATGCACTTCTAAGGTTACCTAGTTACAGGGTTAGATGGTAGGTTCTGTGAAGGTGAATACAGATATTATAAAAACATTATTTAAACCTAAATGGTATTGCACATGTCTATCCTTATCCTTAAGATCTGTATATTCATAATATTTCAGGCATCTGCATTGTCAATAAAAGAGACATATGGCCGTCTAAACCTTCTCATTAATGCGTCTGGCATTCTTTCAATACCTGAAATAATTCATCCAGGTAAAAAATAACATGTTTCTTTCTTTGGTATTGCACTTATAATATCCACTGCCTATAGTAGCATACTGGAAGTTTTAAGGTCCTAAAATCTCTGATTGCTGTATAAGCTTTTACTCATGTATCCCCCAGATCCACCAGAAAACGCATTCACCTCTAAAGGAAAAAACAAAATAAAGGGTAAAAGATGGAAAGATAAAGAACAAATTATTAGCAGATTTATGTAAAACGGGAAGAAAAGAATTTGCTCCTCTAAGGAAGGAAATGTAAATGGAGGCTAGTGATGTCAAACTGTGAGCTAAATTAAAGAGCTATTATCTTGTTTTGAGTTTATGCTTCTTACAAATACCAGGCAGCTGATTGTATTAGTTATCTGTACAAGTACAGAAACAACGTTGAACAAAGTGGAGAAATCATCTTTGATGCTTGCTTATGAGGTTAACGCAGTGGGTCCAATCTTAGTTATCAAGGTAACATCAATCTAATTTTCATTACAGAAGTTATTTATTTATCTATTAATGATAGTTTTAGAAGTAAATTTCTTTATGTGTGACTCGTTATACATGATAAAAATCCTAGTACACACCATATTGAGACCGTATAAGCTCCATCCTGAATTTGTGTCATTCCCTCAGTGATGTAATTCATTCCTTCCAGTGCAGACAAAAAATTATCAATTGTCCACAATAATTTTTCTTTAAATTTTGCCTTGTTTCTGTAATTAATGGCATTTATCCTTGTTTGTGTCTACGTTCGTTAGTGTTCCTTTATATTTGATTAATGTATGAATATGTTTTCAGTAATTTGAGTCAATACTTTTTATCCAATTCTGTGAATTTTAAAACCAGCACATGTGGCCTCTTCTAAAAGAGGGAGGTGGAAATGGAACTGGAAGAAGTACTGCAGTTGTGGCTAGTTTGAGTGCAAGGGTTGCATCTATTGGGGACAATCGTCTTGGTGGCTGGCATTCTTACCGATCTTCAAAGACTGCTCTTAATCAATGTATGACTTCATTATTATTGTTATTATCTTTGTCATGAGATTTTCCATCTTATAAGTCCAACTCATTGAATCTTACATATGGCTCTGATTATGGTACTATTAAATCTTACATATTACACATGACATGACTCATCCAATGTCACCTACAAGGATCTGGCATGATCCAACTATTCATCATGAATCTTGCATAACATTCTACAATGCTACAAATGCAATTATCATCTAAAATCACACACTGTGTTCTGTTACACTGATCACTTTAGATGCAAATGACAAGTGATTCTAATAAATACCTGTTCTGCATTGGCGAGGAGTATAAATCAAATGATTTTGAAATTGTAGAAACTGACTGAAATGGAAATCTTTACAATCTTCACCCTTTAATTCTAACAGTATCGAAGACTGTCTCCGTGGAATTCGCAAGAAAGAAGGATCCAATTACATGCATTTTACTGCATCCTGGTACGGTTGACACAGATCTCTCTAAGCCTTTTCAGAGAAATATTCCCCCAGATAAGATCTTCAGCAAGGAATTCTCAGTCCAGAAGCTTCTTAGCATCATTAACAATGTGAAGAGCCATGACAATGGCAAGTTCTTTGCCTGGGATGGTCAAGAAATACCCTGGTAACATGTCATAATATAACATACAAGAAATAGTATTTCATAAAGTTCATTGATTCATGGATGTTTGTGGAATATGAAAGAAAGATAGATGCTTTTAAATGTTTGCCATACCCATGTGGATAGGAATTCCATGTTCAGGTACTTAGAAAATGGTTTCTCTGTTATATTTGCAATGCAATCACTAAAGGAAATAAAATTCTTCACTTTTTCTTTTAGTCATTTCATGGCCTATTATCGTGTTCTATCTATACGGTATGATACATACTCTCAATGTATAGATCTTTTGTTATTATTCAATATAACAATGAACTCAATAGTTGACGCCTCCACGGAAAGAACAAGAAACAATAAAAGAACAAGAATTGAAACATAACTACTAAGTTTTAACTGAATAAAAAGTGAAAGGTAAAAAATTGTTAATCAAATGTCAAACAAAAGAAAAAAGATTAAAAAAAAAGTAGTGTTTGAATTAAGGTGTTTAAAATAAGATTTAATAAAGTTCAAAGTACCCCATAAAGTTGAATATTGTCAATTATGTCCCATATAAAAAAATTATATTATCAAGGTCTTAAAATGTTTTTTTTAACGAGATGACGTGATTATTACTTTTGTTTTTTTACTCTAATTTACTGTTCCATAAAAATAACTGTTAATTTTAAAAAAAATAATAAATAATTATAATGTAAAGAGTAGAATTGATATTATAAAATGTGAATACAAAAGAAAATACTTTTTTTTATATTGTTATAGATAATTATTTAATAAATATACAAATAAACTCTTTAATTTATAATTTTTGAAGCAAGAGGACGTAGTTTAGATGATTCAAAATGTCTTGGTAATTTTTCTTCTATCTATATTGAAAAGTGCTTTAGAAACAAATCGTAAATTATCGAAAGATATATTAAAGTTTAGTAAATACTTTTTATAAATTTCAATCCCGAAGAAAGAAATAAAAAAACGTGTTAGCTAGTATACAGTAAAAGTACATTTTATTAATTTTTTTAAGTTTATTTTAAAATTGTTCGTTATGATTTAATATCTGAAGTTATAAATTTTCTATGTTACTTCTGACTAATCTGTTTAATGCTAAGTCCTTTATTAGTTTTTTAGAAACCACTTTTACAATACCATATAGTTAAGTTACTTTTATTAATGGGCATGAACTGTTTCAGAATAACATAAATAGTTTAATGGTTATGTGTGTTATTTAATTTCTGAAATAGTTACTTCACATTTCGCATCTATAAAATAGAAAATGGAATCAACATTTCTGAATAAACCTTGCCACTAAGCAAAGATTCAACACAAGACAAGATCAAATGGCTACTCTAATTGGTGCAAACGATTCTTCTCCCATTGAAGACGTTCAAAATATCAAGAATGCATGCAAAGGTTATCTTTTTTCCAATTTTATGTTTTCTTATGCACCTTTTATGGTGCACAATATATAGATACATCACCATTAAGTTTATTATTGATGGTCTTAATTTTTTTTTTCAAAAATCACGTTTTTTTATGTGATTATATAATTTTAGATCATTTTTAATCTTGTAATTCATTAGTCATACTAGTGTGGGTTTGGAATCTAATAGTGAGTTGAAAATTTTGCATTATTGAGTAAAAAAAAATTAAGTGATATATATATATATATATATAACAAGATTTATAAATATTGAACCTTTAAAGTTTAATCTCTTATTATTTCAACAACTCATCTCAAAATCTCTTTTGTCTCAATTTCTTTTATATATATCATGTTCATGAGTGTAGAAACTAACTTTACAAGACAACCATGTTTTCTTTCCAATTATGCATGATTCATAGGATTGGGGACAGATGAGGCAACCCTTATATCCATATTGGCACACAGAAATGTTAGTGAAAGGAAACTTGTGAGGGAGGCTTATGAAGAAATTTATCATGAAGATCTTATCCAACAACTCAAATCTGAACTTTCAGGAAGTTTTCAGGTCAAAATATTACAATTCATTTCATTAGTTTTCTAAATAGGTGCAAGAAGAAATAACTTAATCATTATCTTTTTCATGTTGATTAACATCAAACTTTTTGGATACATGTATCTGATAATTGACATTGTTGTTGCTAAATATGATACCTAAATAAAACCAGAGAGGTATTTGCAATTGGACTCTGGATCCAGCTGAAAGAGATGCTGCATTCATTAAGGAAACATTAGAGAAGGAGTATGTGGATTACAAAGTAATTATTGAGATTGCTTGCACAAGAACTTCAGAAGAGTTTTTGGCAGTGAAACGTTCATACCAACTCCTGTACAAGCATTGCCTTGAAGAAGATGTGGCCTCCAAAACCATTGGTGATATACGCAGAGTAAGTCCAATTTTACAATTTTACTACAGAGCATTACCAAGCGTATATTTCAGTTATGAATTTGTTTCAGGGGTTAAGACAAGTGTAAAAGTCAGAATCATGAAATAAAATCTGACAACATTTACTATTTGTTGAGTTTATTGTTCCACTGCTATAGCTTCATTATCCGATTATCATTAATGTCTAATTAACACTTGATATGTATATGTCTCGACACGAAGGATGTGTTAGAAATCTTAAATCGACTAGAAATATAACGATTTCATAGTATATAAGTGGATGCAAACCTTATCCTTATGTGTTTTGTTATTGGCTTATGATTCCTTTATGCAGTTGTTGGTTGCAGTTGTAAGCACTTATAGGTACGAGGGAGAGGAGTTTGATGAGAGTCTGGCCCATTTAGAATCAAACATTCTCCATGAGGCAATTGAGAAGAAGGCTTTCAGTGACGATGAAATCATAAGAATTTTATGCACAAGAAGCAAGAAGCAGCTATTTGCAACTTTTAGTACCTTCAGAAACACCTATGGCACCACAATCACCAAGGTAATATATTGTGTTTATTCCATCTAGTTATGCTCTCAAACATGTTGATGATTAGCAAACTCATCAAGTATATGAAAGTAACGATAAATTGGCATTCTTGTGCAAATTGTAGGGATTATCATCTGATGCAAGTGATGAATACATGGTAACACTGCGTACTACCATTCGTTGCATCAAGAACCCTCGAAGATACTTGGCCAAGGTACCTTTTTGAAGTCATATTCTGTAGTTTAAGGCTTATTATATGTTAAATAAGTTGTATTAATCATGTGTTCACTGAATTAATCAGGTGTTAGGGTATGCCTTGAGTGATTTGGTAGCTGAAGAGCATGCATTGAGCCGTGTTATCATCACTCGAGCAGAGAAGGATTTAAATGAAATCAGTGACATTTACTTCAAGAGAAATGGTGTCACACTTCATAATTCTGTGGCCAAGAAGACATCAGGAAATTACAAGACTTTTCTTCTTGCTTTGTTAGGGAAAAATTCAGTTTAATCTGTTTATGTTTAAGGTTGTCATGAGTTTATGTTTGTTCCTTTAACCCACTCTATTAAATAAATTATCAAATCCATTATCTTCAGTTGAATAAAATTTATTCATCTTTCTTTGTCCATTTTTCTTGTAACATTTTCACCATCCCAGTGTTCAAGCCCTCACTGACATGTTCATCAATCATACAAAGCCCACAACAGCAGAAGTAGATCACTTTTTTTAATAATATGTATAACACTGAGGATCATTTAAAGGTAAAAGAGGAATTATGATTCTCAAAACTTTTTCTCTAATTCTTTTTTTAAACATTTTCTAAAAGATGCTGCTATATTTACATCCAAAACTATTTTACAACTGTAATTTATTAATTGAAATGAAACGAATATTCTAATACTTTCTCTCCAATAATTAGAAAAATTATCTTTCACTGATTCTTAAGTGATTTTGGAATTTTCAAAAACATAAATTTCCTTTTTCAAGTTACAATATATCTTTTGAAGCATGTGATACTTCATTACTTCGGTATATACGCCAGTCAAATGCTACTATTACCCTTCCATCTATCATCATCCTTCCCAAGGATCATTATTATCTCTTCAAAGATAATAATATTTTTTTAATATATTCTTTATTATTCATTAAAATCAAATCAAAAGTATAATAAAATAGATGTTACAATAAAAAGGGTTAATTTAAGACTCAAATTTCTGTAATTTTAATGAATATAAAAGATGTTAGAAAAAGAAACGCTTCGAGTGTTATTTTTCTTTTTTATGTAAGTTGAAAAAATTCAATTACATGGTCACGCAATGAATTATATTATAATTATAGTCCAAACAGTTATGTAATTTCTTGCGAAAAATGGGTTATTAATATTTTTATATATTAAACCTAGTTTAGTTGGGATTAGTTTTAGTATAGGCTTTTTTTTTTCAGATGTGTGGATTAGTATGAGACATAAATTAGAGAAAATGATTAGTTTTACTATATCTCTGTTTTCCAAAGATGGTTGTTTGAAGATATCTTATAAAACACTCTTCCTAATATATTTTAGTATTAGTTAAAATTTAGTTTAGTAATATTTTGACTACTAAATTTTGACAACTTTTTTTTATAAATTGAAATATTATTTTTTAAACGAGTTTAAAATGTATAGAAATGAGTAAATACAAAAATAAATAACCATTTAAATGATGTCACTTCATATTATAAGAAAAATTTGTAAAAATTTAATTATCAAAAAATTATTTTAATAAAATTTGTGTGTGGAAAAAACGAAGATAGTAATGAGACCTGCCCAAATCTGAACTTTCTAATAAATATTAATCAACAACAAATATCTAGAAGTATTATAAAATATGATACATAAGAAAAACAAGTTTTGTAGTGTAAAAATTTTTGCTTTTTAGTTGTGGCAAAGTGTTAACAGCCTTTGACCACTACACACTTTCACAAACACAAACATGAAATATTTTAAGAAGAATATGTAAATGTTAATTAATAATTTAAACTTAAGTCAAGTTTATTTTAATTAGAATTCTTGTGTTCTATAAAGGTTTTGGATTAAGCCATGTCAGTATTTGCGTAGATTTGTTTCATAACTGGTGCATAGATTTGCCATAGTTGTTTATCAAATACTGGAGTTTATTGCGAGTGGCATGCATACATTATTTTTAGGAATAGCTACAAGCAAATAGAACATAGATTCATAGAACACATAGTTTATTCACGCAGATGGATAACACTGAAAAGACAACAAACGACAAAAGTTTTGATACGAAGAACAGGATGGATTGACTATCCAGATCCCTGCTTTTATTTGTTGGGAAACTTGTAGATAGGTTCCTACGAAGAAGAGCCACTGTGACATGCTTCCATATTCCATGCAAGGATCTTCCACACCAGAATTACTTCACTTTCTTGATCCTTGCCACGCAGTTATCAATGGGCCTTGTGTGAGGAAGGAATTTCATGGGGGCAAGAGGGTTAAGCTGTTCAAGCCTGTAACAACAAGATAAAAACAACATCAACATTTGTGAATCAATGAAGTAATTGATGTAATAATGTAAATGGCTTAAGGAGGGAGAAAATGTTTACTTGTAACCCAGCAGAAAATGATGAAGGAACACTGAGATTTCCAGCTTCGCAAGATCATTCCCAGGACACAGTCTAGTTCCTGCTCCAAAGGGAAGAAATTCTCCAGCCTTGCGCACCTCCTATCATTTATGATCATCATCATCATCAATCAATAAAATAATCAAAAACATAGAACAATATATTAATCTCTTCAATTCAAATATATGTATGAACTAATTAATCTTTGCAACTTACATTCCATCTCTCAGGGTTAAACTCCTTTGGATTAGGATATATAGTTGGATCAAGGTGAATAGACCTGAACCACGTCATTACTTTCCAACCTTTTGGAATCAGGTAACCTGTAAAATCAAAATCCATGCAACTGTGTTCATATATTTCCACTGATAACACATTTTAGATTAAGTTCTGAATATGAACTAACTAACCATTGATGTTGACATCATTCTTTGTCTCCCGAAAGACCATCAGTGAGAATGTGATCAGGCGCAGTGTTTCATCAACCACCTTTGCAATTTAAACAAATGAAAAAGGATGTATAATATAATCACAAGACATAAATTATAAGTTAAAAGCAATATTTGATCAAGCATTTATCTTGTACCTTGGATAGATAATCCATCTTCCGAACTTCAGCAAGTGACAATCCTTTCTGATTTGGAGGCCTATTCCTTATAATTTCTTCTTGTTCTTCCTGTTTAAACAAATAAACAATGGTAAGGGAAAGGGGTAGAACACAGAGACCGATTGAAGATGATACTGTAAATTAATACACATGAGTTAATGATAATTAAGAAATTTGGTACCTTAGCCTTCTGGAAATATTCAGGATGCCTTTGGAGGAAATAGGTTGCCCAGGTGGTAATATGTCCAGAGGATTCATGACCAGCATTCAAGTACATCAACATGATATCAATCACATCATCATCACCCAATTTTCTTCCATTGTCATCTTCAACATCTATCAGAGCATCCATCATATCCTTGGCCTTTTTGCCGGGTATTTTTTGCCTCCTTTCACTTCTTCTTTTATCCACAACAGATTGAAATATGGCACAAAGATTTTTCCTTGCCTAAAATTAAAACATAAGATATTAACTTGCATCTAAAGAGGAAATTCAAGTTTAATATCACAAGGAGTAAGTAAAATGAAGTTACCTTGAGAGATGTGTTGAATGCGAATCCGGGAAGGTTAATTCTCATGGCTCTAACTCCATAATTGAGTTTGGTGTATTCTTTTTCCAAATTCTCCATGATCAACTCACTTTCTGAACCAAGAAAAATGTGTATAATGACTTTGAAGGTAAGCTTGCGCATCTCAGTCAAAAACTCAATGTTCCCCATAGTGGTCCATTTCTCCAATGAACTTTTGACAACATCTTCAATAAATGTAATGTAAACAGAGAGTGCTTCATAACCATTGACGGAAGCTGATGTTAGGCGCCTAAGGCGTTTGTGTTCATCATAGGGAATTGCAATGAAAGACTTTTCACCCATCAGTTCTACTGTGGAACTAGGCCATCCCAGAGTGAAGTTTTCATCATCTGTCAACACTTTTTTGCATGCTTCTGGTGTTGTCACGATTATACTTGGATGTCCAAACATAAACACCTTGTATACCCCAGTCTTTCCATACCTGCATTCAAACATGTTAAATTGTTACCTCAAGCTTTCTGCATGGAATGAACAATTCATTATAATCATGCATGCTTCACAGAATGTCAACTTAATTTCAGATTACCATGCTCAGGTTTTTTGTATGAGGGTATATGAAAAAACTACAAACATTATCTAGAAAACATCAGATAATCCAAACTATTTTAACTTAATTAAAAAGCATTGATATCTTTATTAGGTTGTTCTGAAAGCAAATACTATGATATCTGTGCACATTAATTGATGATGTAAAATAACATTAACTAACCTTTTCGTGAGAGGTAAACAATATTAAAAACAGTGTAAACCAGATAAAACATTTATTAAAGCCATAAAATAGTTGACACCTGTTAAGGAATTAGAAGTCAAAGAAAAGGTACTAATAAATGCAATATTTAATACAATTTATTTGTGCAAAGAATTTCCTGAAGATCTGCACCCGGTTTTTTGGTCTTAGCAAAATAAGCACAGTTTTGTTTATTTCGAAGCAACAGAGTGAACCCCTCACTCGATACCTCTGTTGTGTCCCTCAGAGTGGCACAAGAAGACAAAAATCACCGCAACAATTTTTATGTTACTGGTGTTTGAATTGGGGCTGGACCATCCTAATAACGAGATGGTGAGAGCTCCTCATTCACATGCTGTCTTTTACAGCAAAACGTCAAAAACAAAACACAGAAAAATGAATGTATACTTTCCACACAAGTATATAGCGATGGTGATATAAACTTCCAAAAGACGAGTAAATTCATGTGTGCACTCAACAAAATGCAAAATCATTCAAAATGGACTTTCCACTCTGAAACAAAAGTTGATAAACAATATTTTGATCAATAGCATGAGTGAGATTTTCAATAGAAAGTTAGAAAACATACATGAGACTGCAAGTTTTCAGCACAACTGTTATGAAAAACAGTATGTGCTGTCAAATAAGAGTTTGGTAAATGTATAGAAGATCACGAGTGAGATCTTAACAATGAATAGATTGCATATATCATAAGCTCTAATCAAACATTAAACCACTAAAACAAGAAAAAAAAGGTTATTTAACAATAATACACGAGATTAGGAGTGAAATATTAGCACTGAAGAGTTTGGACAACATGCATGTATGATAAGTTTACATTATGCATATGAAGTGATGAGTGAGATCTGAGTTTTGATGACATGCATGAGGAAAAATGTAAATGAAAAAGATGGTGAAGAGTAAATAGTGTACTTGGAATAAAATTTGTCCATAAAGGTATCAGGGTTTGTGGTTTTGAAAGCACTGAGGAAAGACCACATGTTCCCGATTATGGGCCAGCCAAGATCACCAGGGGGAAGAAAGTATTGCTTCCCACCCAGTTTGTATTCATAGAGCAACCAGTTAATATTCTTGAGGATGAACCTCAGGGCTAAAAGAGCACCACCAGCATAAAGTAACCACACTGAACCACCCTCCATTTTCAACATAACTCACTCTCACAAATTTGATATCTATGAAGGAAGAGAAAGAGATCACACAAGGGGAAAGGGTGGAGCACAGAATGGAAAAAAACTATAGCACTGGCCTCACTTATATACTGGTTTCTCTTCAAGGATTTTTTTTTTTATTATTTTTTTTTAAGTTTAATCACATTTTTAATTGAAAAGGTTCAGCAATAGATATGTATTAATGTTTGCTGAGGTGTCACTGACAATCTCAAGGAAATGCAAGAGTCTTTTTTCCTTTTTAACAAACAATTCCAGACAAGAATTATTAGTCTTTTGTTTTACTTCTAATAAGGTATGAATAATAAAAATATACGATTTTTCTAGATCAATTAATGATTTTCTAGAGAGAATTCATATTTTTCTTTTTTTTTAACATTATTTTATACCTTTGGTAACTTATCCCTGTTAGCTTTTATATATTTTTTATTGTTTATTCTTATATTTTATATTCTTAACTAATTTAAAGATATTAATAATTTTATTTTGTAATGATCTCACCTACTTCTAAGTTGTGAAACGTTTTATTTTTCATTAGACTTAAATGTTTAGCTCAGAATAAGCTGTGTTTAGCTCAAATGAATAACGGTAACAAAAAACTTGTTAGGCTAACTTTTTGCTGAGTAATTATTATTTAAAACAAACAATATTTTAATTCTTTTCCTGCTAATTATGAAATTATGTATTTAGAGATAATGAAGAAAAATTATCTAGTTAATGAATAATGTAAACACATAAATATGCAGTCACTCAATTCACCTCTCTCAAATTTAAATGTTCAATTTCTAAGAGAGCGAAAAAAGATAAAGAAATAAATGTTAAAATGATGAAAAATTAAATTATTTGGACTAAGGAAAAGCATTTTTAGTAAAGAGTGAAGAGAAAAATGTTAAAAATTTATAAGTGATTTGATTTACATAATATAATTATTTTTTTCTATATTAATATGTTTGGAAAATAATTTAATGTAAAAAATAAATCTTAAAAATATAAATTAAAGTTAAAATCAATTTTAAATTAAAATATTTTTTTCTCAAATCTTAATAAAACAAAAATGCTATATTATGATATAATGATATTAAAAAATAAATTGTTTTATAAAATATTTAAATTAATTAATTTTATTTTATTATTCTTATAAGTTAGAAGAGTCTTGATACTTCTTTGTTTTAATATATAATATATTAATAAAATGTCAATAATACAATTACCAAAAGTTATTTTGCAATGTTATATATGCAAGAGTGAAGGAAAATAATAGTCCATGATTTATGTTTTAAATATTTTATTATTATTTATATGTATAATTGATAACATATAAAAATCATCTACAGATCACTGTTTTCTAGCTATGAAAGTTTATAGTGTATTCTTTTTCCAAATTCTCCATAACATCTTCACTTGCTGTTCCAAGAAAAATATGCATAATGATTTTGAAAGTAATCTTGGGCATGTGAGTCAAAAACTCCATGTCCCCATGTTGCTGCATTTCTTCATTCAATTTATGACAACTCTTCAATGTAAAAGAGATACTGCTTCATAACCATCGATGGAAGCAGAAGTTAGGTGTTCTTTGAATTTGAATTCTCTAAATTGTTGTACCGTTTCTTTACATAATTTTCATAATATATCGATTATCATTAATTTTAATATTTTAAAATATATTAAAAAAATATTTAAAATATCTTCGATGTATTTTTAATATTTAATGAAAGATAATACTAAAAAAAGCTGGACTCGTGTTCTTCGTAGATATTGAAATGAAAAACTTTCTTATGTGAGTGTGGGATCTAGAAACTTAATCCAAACTAATAAAAGTTAATTAAGAAAATTATGGATATAATGAATGTCATAAATAGAGTATTAAATAGTAGTAAATGCAGTATTTGATTCTCAATTTTCCTATGAAGAGAACTTGCAAAAGCACTGCACGCTTTTTTGGTCTTAGCAAAATAACCAGAATTGTATTGGGAAGAGGATGATGATTTTGATGTAACAGGATGAAGAACCCTTCAAGTTGATGCTGTGCTGTGTCTCTGAAAGTGGCACAAGAAGACAAAAGCCACCGCGCAACAAAGTTATGTTACTGGTGTTTGGACTGGACTACACCCTCATAATCACAAGATGAGAGACCCGCATTCACATGCTGTGCTTAATGTGTTGAGAGTCTAAAATCAAAAACAAAACACAGACAAATTCATGTATGATTCCAAACAATTTTCTTTTTTCCAGCAAGAACATTCATATAATTGGTGTAATTTTCAATCATAAATACTAATAAGGGCAGATTTAAATAAAATTGCCTAGTAAATTGTAATTTTTGAACACGACTTTAAAAGCCAAGTAGTCCCATTTCCAAAATATTTTTTAATAAAATTTGAAATTGTACTCTTGGAAAACGTCTTTGAAACACAACCTCTTTTTTCTTCTATTTATAATGCCTTAAATACATTTTTCTTCTTTTTAGAAGTTCTATCATTGTTATATGACTTCTCTTTTACTACTCTAAAATCTTTTCTTTTTTATTATTTTTTGCTTTTCTTAAATTTATATATAAAGATTTTTTTTTCATTTTGTGTTTTTCAAGAAATTGATTAATGGATATTTTTTACTTTTTACAGTCTTCTAAATTTTTATATAATCATTTTATTTATTTATTATCTTAATAAAATATTTTTTTATAATATTTTATATGTAAAAATACTCTTTTAATAACTTCGTTAATAATTTTTTAAAAACTTTTATGTAAACATTTTTTAAAATATGATTATATAACGTTATTTAACATAATAATAGTAATAAAATCACATAAAATTTAATAATAAAACTTATTTAAACTAAGATAGATAAAAATTATAATTCTTTAAAAAAAATAGTAATCAAATTATTTTTAAAATACACAAGAATTATCAAAATTTATGTTATTAAAATAAATATCTTAAAATAAAAAGAATATATATAAAATTTTAGGAAATTTCATTAAACAAAATTTTTAAGAAATAATATAAAATAAAAATATGTTTATATATAACTTTGAAAAACAAAGAAAAGTATAAAAGAAAGAAAAAAGTAATGTATGATTTTCAATAGTAATATTTTTCCAGTTAGCCGATGTAGGTAATTTTGATCAAAATTATGACTTTGTTAAAGAAAATAATTTCTTAACAATTAAATTTTAATAATTTTTTTTAACATCTAAGTTATCTCAAATAATATAAAAAAATATCAAAATTTAATTATAAAATAACATCGCGAATACCCATCTTAATACTATACATCTGTACAAGGGATACCAGCCCTTCTATTAAAAAACATTTAACAAACTCTAAACAATAAGTGATCAACCAATTTCATATACAATATCACTATTCTTAAACAGACCTTATCTAAGCCTTCACCCTAAAACTGTGTATGAGATAATAGGTAAAGAAGCAGAAACCATAAAACTAGATAATACTATTTTAATTTACTTTTAATTCATTATTTCAATATTTCTTAAATTATCTATTTTAATTATGTTTAATAATAATATATAATAATTTAATAATGATTAAAATAATAATTAAAGTATAATTATAAAAAAATTAGACTGGTACCTATACATGTCCTATGCCAGATCCTAAGATCCTAGTCACACTCTTCAAAACCTCCTCTGCATGAAACGTCACTGTCACAGTAATCCCTAAACCCATATTTATATTCTCTATACGTACACAGTAACACCCCCAATCACTCATCACTCCTCCTGCAGGCTCTTCCCAATACACCACTGCATGAATAAACAACATTTGTCCTTATCTACCAAACTCCTTCTCCTAATCAACCTTCGACAGATAATAATAATAAGAACAATAATATTTTAACATAATATATTATTTTTTAAATAGTTTCTTAAATATTAAAATTAAAAGAAAATAAAAAAATACTTAAAAAAATAATATTTAAAATTATAAAAGAAAAATATTAAAATTTAGTAATAAAAAATTATTTTATTAGTAATAATCCTATTTCCCTGCCGGACTTCCATGACAGACACGACCGACTAGTGATTGACACACCGAAAAAGACATAGTTTGATCTGTGAAGGCATCGGAGTTGACATCATGAGTGAGATCGTAATAGTTTCCGATTTGGATATAAAAAGTAGAAGAAATCCGCACGAAGTCTCGGCAACGACTGTTGTTGCCGGCAACAACTCTGACCAGAACGGCTCTGACCGGGTGAAAAAACTTAAAAAGTCTTGATTTTTTTTAATAAATTAATAATTTATTACATTATTCAATATTTTGATTTTCAGCAGATCCCACAGAAATATTATTCACCAATCAGAATTCTACGCATTATTTAAATTCTTTGTTCATTTATTGTAGTTGTTCATCTAATAAAAATATCAATTATTTTCAATACAATTATTTAAATATAGTTATTTAATTTTTTTATTAATGCAGTTATTTAAATATTAATCAATATAGTATTTATATTTATATATCATTTAAATATAATTATTTAAAATTTTATATATATATATATATAAACATGTTATTGTCCTGTAATTTTACAGTTAGTCGTATCCTCCTGTCCGCTTCACAAACACATCTATTGCTTCTTTCCTTTGATTAACTTTTTTCTTTTCAAAAGATTGATCTTAGAGGAAAACTTGCATGCATGTAGACAAAATTTTCACCTAGAGGTGGAGTGTTTAGATAATATATATATATATATGTATGATATAATGTGTGAGATTTTCTTAGCTGGGAGTTTGAATAACTAACATACATGAGATCATAAATTCTAATCTAACTCGGTACACCTAGTATGCAAAAAAGTATGTAAGCAAAGAAGATTTTGGTTAATATATAGAAGATCATGGAGATATCTCAATATTATTTTTAATAATCCATGGTTGGGGAACTCATATATTGATTGAGTTTGTTGACAGAAAATTTTATGTATGGTCAAGTGTTGGTCAGATATTGTAATGCACCTATATCCTGTCTATATAGTGTGTAGGGTTAGCAATAAGTTCTCCTTTAGCAGTGATCTGTTTTCCTGTTACCATTGGTGTAAGGCAAGATGAAGTTTTTTCCATATTAAACTTCTTGAGTAGATCTCTAATGTACTTTGTTTATTTAAAGCTACATTGCACCATCATCTTTGTGTACTTCAATTCCAAATAAGTAGTGTAGAAGGCCAAGGTCTTTGAGAGAGAAAACAATGTTTAATTGAGTAACGAAAGTCTCTAAAGACTTATTGTTGCTCCCTGTAATTATTATGTTATCAACATATATGAGAAGAAGTATGATATAACTATTTTCTCTAAGAATAAACAATGACGAATCACTCTTGGTATTTTGAAAGCCCCATCTCAATAAAGTGTCTTTTCAAATTGTGATACCAAGCCCTTGGGGCTTGTTTCAGTTTGTAAATTGCCTTGTTTAATTTGCATATGTGACCAGGCTTGGTTGAATCTGTATATCCTTCGAGTTGATGCATGAACACATTTTCTTTGAGATTGTCATTCAGGAATGCATTATTTATGTCTAATTGCCTAACCTCTCAATTTAAATGTACTGCAATGGATAGGACAATTCTTACCGTGTTGGACTTGACCACTGGACTAAAGGTTTCATCATAGTCAAGACCCACAATTTGTTGAAAACCTTTGACAACCAATTTTGCTTTCCTTCGTTTAATTGAGTCATCTGCCTTCTATTTAGTTTTAAAGACCCACTTTGCCCCTGAAATGGTACCAAAATCCAAGTATGATTAGTTGCTAAAGCTTTAAATTTTGCATCCATGGTTGTTTTCCATTTTGGACTGAGTAGAACTTCATTAACATTTTTTGGTTCCTTGTCTTCTATGTTTGTTTCTAACAGTCCTATATAGGGAAGTTTTGGCTTGAAGATCCTTGTCTTGCTTCTGGTTTGCATCCAGTGCGTGTTATCCTGCTGAGTTTGTTGATTATTTTCTTCTGGTGTGTCATTTACATGTGAGGTTGTCTCATTTGCATGAATAGATATATCATTGAGCGTTGGTTGATCATCGTTGGCAGCTAAGTCACCGAGAGTTGGTTGTTCTTCATTGGAAACTAAGTCACCTTCTTGATGATTTACCTTTATGTGAGTTGATTCAACTGTATGGCTTGTAGTGGTACCTGCAGAACAAGAAGGAAGAACAATAGGGATTGTTCCAATTAGTGTTTTTAATGAATTTCTTGTGTCAAGAAAGCCATTATGGAATGGAAAGTGATTCTCATTGAAGACCATATGTCTTAAGATGAAAATTCTGCCATGAGAGTTGAGGCACTTATAACCCTTATGAGATTTGTTGTATCCCAAGAATATGCATTGTGTAGTGTGGAATTGAAGTTTGTGTTGATTGTATGGTTTAAGGCAAGGATAGCAGGCACAACCGAACAACTTTAGAGCATCATAATCAGGTTTCTTTTCAAATAATAATGAAAAAGGACTTTCATTTTGGTTAACTGATGAAGGCAGTCTGTTGATGAGATAAACTTTGGTAGAGAAAGCTTTCCACCAGTAGTGTAAAGGCATTTTAGCTTGTGCCAAAAGTGTGAGCCCTATTTCAGTCACATGTATGTGTTTCCTTTCAGCTTTACCATTTTGCTGAAAGGTATACGGGCAAGGCATTCTAGATTGAATTCCTGATTCAATGGTTATTTTCTCGATAGGTTTAAACTCACCCTCCACCGTCACATTGAAGAGCTTTAATCTTCTTGTTAAATTAGTTTTCAACCAGGCTTTTGAATTGAGTGAAAGCATGTATTGTTTCTGATTCTTGTTTTAAAGGAAAAATCTAAGTGAACATGTTGTAATCATCAATGAAAAGAACATGGTACTTAAAATTAGAGGGAGATAAAATTGGGGCAAGTCCCCATACATCACTGTGAATCAATTCTACAGATTCCTTAACATGAGAGGAAGAGGACTTAAACGGTAACAAGTGAAGTTTTCCAAATTGACAAGCTTCACAAAATGAAAATTGATCACGTGATGATGTCTTGACATTACAATTCTTCAGCCCCTATTCTAAGACTTTATTGTTGGGGTGTTGAAGCTTTTTATGCCAATTCTCCTTTAGCGACATGTAGAGACATTGATCTTTATTGACTTGAGAGTTGACACAGTTGGTATAATCCATCTCTAAGTTTCCTTCGTAGTAGTATTTTCCCTGTCAATTTGTCCTTCACATAACAGTAGTTTGCATCAAATTCAACAAGAGCATTATTATCGATAGTTAGCTTAGATACACTCAACAATTTTTTTATTTATTTCTGAAACATATAGAACATTATGTATTTTGAGGTTATTCAATGTGGTTGTGCATGGTACTTAAAATATGCATTTTCAAATGAATAAATGATGGCAACCCAAGCATAGGCACAATAGAGGGACAAAATATTTACCTTCCTGTATGTGAATAATGAAATGATATAGCGCTTTGAGAACCAACCACATAACTACGATAAAGAGAGGAAGAGAAAACAACATTGTGTGAGGAGTGTGGGCTTTTGGGGTGAAAACGACGCAACAATTGCTAGTTTAGGGTAAAAAGTGTCGAAGAGTTGGTTCTCATTAAATATAAAAGACAGTGAATTTCAAAACATTAGATGTCGTGCTCAAAGAGTCAAAAGCTAATTTTGGTATTTAGAAATTGCTTGGAGGTGCAAAATAAATATTGGGAGTGCAAGAAGAAAAACTAAAGAAGTTTTATTATTCGCTTAATGACAAAACACTTTGCCCAACTTACAAGGCTTGATATTCACCCACATGGGTTGGGGTAAAAAAAAAAAACATAAGTCAAAAAGTTCATACATGAAAAAGTCCATAAAGTTAAAATGCTAACAAAAGCGTCATGGATCAAGGTCAACCTATGCACATTTTTTAAAGTAACAAACTTATCCAAAAATGAACATGAAAAGAAAAATACTTAAAACAAAATCTTTATATGTTATATCTAAAAATTTAGATCATGCCTTGTTAATTCAAGTTTAGACATGATCAATTAGACTATGTCCGACAATGTGGTCGAATCCAAATTAAGTTAGATCAATTCAGGGACAATCCTTCTAAAGAACCAAGGGGAGCCATGACTCCCCCAAAATTTTTTCAATTATCAAAGATTTCAAATTATTTAAAGATCATAGATGAATACTTTGATGAACATTTTGATTAAAAGTAATATTTGACATTTAAAGATAATTTTTTATGATTATTTTATGATATGATAATGAATTATAGTCATATTTTGTTTGATTTTAATATTGTACGTGCTTGCTTGATTAAAAAAAATAAAAAAAAATTAAATAATTTTTTTAATTAAAAAGATAATTTATATATAAAAAATAATTTCGCACCTCTAAATTTTTTTGTCTAATTCTCTCGCTGGATCAGTCCAACACGCTAAGTTGGGTTAGGCTTGATCTTACAATTAAGTTATAAATAATAAAAAGGATTTAAGGAGCATTTATAAATATTGTAAAATATACGTAGATCAATTTGTTATTTATAATATTTTAAGTACTCGTGAGCAACGATGAATCACACACACTCTGGAGTAAATGGCGTCAGATAATTCATCCAAAGTATCGATAAGGAGAATTTATAATTAAGTAACATATAATGAATAAAAAGGGGGACAGTGAGGGAAAGGGAAATAAAATTATTGTTGAAGTGATCGTCGGCGGATTCCGATGCCACACTTGAGAAAATCGCTGCCCGTCGACGAGAAGCGCGAGAGCGAGAGAGAGTGAGCATGCGAAAAAGAGAGAGAACCCTGGAATTAAAAAAATCCTGTTTTCTGAACATAAAGAAAAATTCACAACAAATGATAGATAAAGATATATGCAGTTTTTAATATAATATTTACACTTTTTTTTATACCAATTATTAATATTTTTAATATATAAACAGTGAAAAAAATAGTGATTATATATCTAAATAGTTTTATTTCCTCATCTGAAAATGCTTAGTTGCTATGGTAAATGGTATTTAAGTCTTTTCCAATAGTGAGGTGCAGTTAGTAATTGTAAGGGGGCAGGAAACAATAGTCTGAGTCTTATTATTATAAAGCCCACCGAAGTTAGAGCGAGCCACCCTTCTGCAAAATTATTTTTTCGAAATTTATAAAGTAATAGAAACTTTTTTTTTTTTTAATTTCATGATGAAATGGATTTTGAAAAGTTCATTTCAAAATGAATAAAAGGATTTTACTATTCTTGCCTGTTCCCACCAGTAGTACTAGCTTCTCATCCCATATACACTTATTCCTAAGCCATAGTTTATTGGTCCTCGTACCAAAAATAATTAAAAATGCGTCAATTTCATATGTTGGTTCATACACAACAACCTTAATTCTTATACTAATCAAGTAGGCACCAATAAACATTTAAGGAAAAGATATGAATAAATTACGTGTAACATAAAATGTTAAAATAATAAATTTGTGAATTTTATTTCCTAAAAATATTATTTTTTGCTTATCGTGGAATGAAATCATATTTAAAATTTTAACAAATATTATCGTTTTAAATATAATAGTTCCACATAATTTAGAAATTAATGTTAATTTAAATTATTGAATGGATTTGTAATGTATGAATGTAAAATTAAAATTTATTTATATCTAAAATTTTAATATATTTTGGTTTCAAAACTTAAAAAATTAATTGATATAGTCATCTTGATCTAATAGTGTTAAAAAAATTACATGTTAAACGATATTCCAAACTAACATTTAATCTGAAATGTGTCAAACAATATAAACAACTAAAACATCAGTCTGAAACATTAGTTGATACATACAAATAAAATTAACGTAGTTAGGTTATGATAATATATATTTATTTTTAAAGTTTAGAGACTAAAATGTTATGAGAACTATATTTATTCATTTATAAAATTTAGAAATAAAATTATATCAAAATTTGAAATAAAGACGAATTTCAATTTTGCATTAAATTTTAGGGACTAATAATATAAATTAAATCCTAATTTAAATATATATTTTTCTAGAGGTGACAATATGGACTTGATCCACTAAGTCAGCCTGCAGACCTGCCAAAAAAATGCAAGGCGAGGCAAGACATTGAGGTCGATGACCCACAAAAGTCTGCAACCCGCAAAAGCTGGCCCGCGGCCCACCAAAAAAAATTTTGATGAATATGAATAATACATCACATATGTCAAAGTACGAATATGAATATGATGAAAATGTTGAATTATCAATTTATTATCCAATTTTTTCACCAAAGTCTTTACTTAATTTTGTAAACTTGTTAAACTTTCCCAATTTGTTGAACATTGAAAGTTTTATCATAATAATTTAAAAATAAGATAGGCAGGCTAGCCTACATACTCGCGAGGCCGGACTTATACAAGGCGGGCCAGCTTGACCCGCATTTTGTGGGCTAAGTGTGGACCATGCCACCCCTACATTTTTTTTAATATTCTACAAAATATATATATATATATATATATATATATTAATCCTAAAAAGTATATTTTAAAGATAAATTGTAAAAAAAAATTACTTCGAATGTGATAATCGTTTCTATCGAACCTAAAGTGAAATTATTATACAGTTTTGCAATAGTAAAAATTGAAACCCTTGTTCCAATGATGACTTGGGGTTGGGAAAAATATAGAATAAGATCGTGAAAGGAATAAATGATGAGTGTAGTGGAATGCATGTAAAAGAATAAAGAGATGTAAAATTGAATTTGAGTAGTGTGGTTGGTGAGTGAGGAAGCACTTTAACTTGTTATGTGAACATCATCAACAATAAGAAGAATGGTTAGTGTGAGTGAGTGAGTGGGTGAGTTGAGTGTTAGCTTTTGTTATCGTTTTATCTGAAGCAGTAAGTTTAATGTATATAGACACATCAAAGATTCCTTCACCCTACTTTCACGGACTTCTTCCAATTTTGTCACAATCACTTCCCACTCTTCAAAATTAACATGTCAAATATTCCGTCTAATTACCAATTTCATTATTGTGGCCAACTTAATCCCAAACTTAATTATCATTATGGAATAATTTGTTTAGAATATTATTTAATATCTTTTTTATTTAAATTAATTTTTAAAAAATATTTCAATTTTAGATATATGTTTCAATTTTAGAAATTAGTTTTTATTTTAGATTAGGAGTGAGGTATTCTAGATATTCTGTTATATTTTGCTCTATATATAAGGTATATCAATAAAATACTCCTTATATCGAAAGTCTTCCTGACAAGGGATTCCAGGTAAGCGTGACCCGTTAAGAAGAACGACAGTACAAAAAATGCAAACAAGAAAAGTACTCGTGATTGGAAATACTTCCGCTTGAGAGGGAGTGTACCAATGTAATATTGAGAGATGATTATAAATTCAAATGTGAGTCTAAATCCTACATTGACTAAAATTGAGAAAATATAACACTATAAAAAGATAAAAATCCATAAACCTATTATTTTAAAATTTTAAATTGAAAATAATATTAATAATACCTTTTGTAGATGAACTCAAATTTCACTGATATTTTTCTTTCCCGATAAAACTCCCTCGATAAATATGGTTCTATATGCACAAAAAGGAGTGTGAAAGGGCAATATTGAGAGAGTATTTCTTTCACGTCACTCTCCCTGCCTGTGGGGCGCAGAAGATTCATATCTTTAACGAAATATTTGGATAAAATCTCGATCACTAATATCTAAGAATTTTACAATCTTTTAGGTTTGCATTCTTTTAATAATATTTTAATGCAGAGGTTTAACCCGCAAATTTAGGAGGGTTGAAAAAATAATCAAAACTTATTTAAAATAAAAGACAATTTTTTTATATTACAAATTTATATGGATTAAAAACCTTAAACTATCAAGAAGTCGGCATAACCAAGTAGCCGACTTTTAGGTTTTTTTTAGCGATGTACTTGGATTTTCGAATTTAGGTTCAGAATGTGAAGAAGAAAATTATAAAATAATTTTAATGGGATCATTTGTTAATTAATTTGATCCTAGTACAAATCAAACATGCTCATTTACTGTGTAAACAAAAAGTATCTTTAGATTATTTAAACTACAAAAGCCAGGCAACACTATTATTGTTTATGGTGAGATTTTTATTGGTTTTTTCAACGTTGATTTTCAATACGTAAACATTTCAACTCACTGAAGAGACTTGTGAGGGCCAACATTATAAAAGTATGTCAACTTTTTGCAACTGAGTTCTCTCATGACTCGTTAAGGATCAGAAAAATTTTAAAAATTTTAACTGCTAATGTATTATTACTTTTTACTTAAGTAAATTTTAATATTTTTGATGAAATATTTATTAAAAATTTTTATTGAGTATTTAAATAATTATATTTTTAATTGAATTTTTTGTATTTACATTTGACTTGGTAAAGTAATATATATTTTGTTTACATTAAAAAATATGAAATTTTATAATTAAATATAAAACAAATTCTAGTTAATATGAAATGATAATGGATTTTCATTCTATTAATTAAAAATATATTACATAACAAGATTGTTTTGGTCGTTAATGATGTTTTATGTCATTGATATAACAATCTATCACTATCAATGATGTAACTAGGCAAAATAAGAATTTGAAACAAGTAGATAACGAAATAAAATACTAATCATAATAAATTAAATAATAAATATTTACTTAAAAAGTATGAAAATAGTTAAAATGTGCAATTGAAAAGAAGTAATATAGACTCAGTTAAAACTACAGTTAAAACTACTAACATTTATATAAAACTTAAAACTAAATTAAATTTATTTTTAAATCGTATATTTATTATAGTCGTACGAGTTTGATACCATCTATTTGAATGCAACATGTAATCTTTAAAATATTATTGCATGAGTTGACAAAACAACAAATATTTTTGTGATTTTATAGGTGGATTTCATTTTGACATATGAAGATTAGAATGAATACTTGTTGCATTAGAATATCTTACAAAAAATATTTCATCCTATGATTTTGAATTAAGTGGGTTGGTCTTGCATAACTTAATGTGCATTACTTAGTTTTTTCACTTGCATGGTGTAATTTTGTAAGTAATTACTAGAATGAACGGTCTTTAAAAAAATTACAAGTTTCCACTTCATTCATGAATTTAAATTGAAATTAAAAATTGTTAATAATTGAAGTGTGAGTTTAAGTTTTACATTGACTATAAATGAAAAAGTAGAACGCTATACAAAAATAAAGACTCATAAACTCATTGTCTTAAGGTTTTAGATCGAGAATTGCGTTAATATTTTATGTGATTGAACTCATGTCTCATTGTTATTGTATATATCTCCGATGAACCACCTCTTCTCCTCTAGACCTATATCAAAGTCTTACCGATAAAGTTAGCGAGTAACTATAGAAATTCGTCACATATGAAAAAGGAAATGATTGAGTAGTTAAAGCAAAAAAATTATATCAAACATTTAAATTATTTGAACATTATTAAAATTCTAATATTTGTAGATATCAAAATTCATTTAATATTTAAACTATCATGTCACTTAAAAGAACTATTTTTTTTTCTTAAGTAACCCGTGATAAAAACCGATTGCTCATGAATTGAAGATTCTTTTATTTGAATTGATGCTTGGAAACATCGTTTTAGGTAAATGGGCCCTTGGGAGAGTCACATTATCTTGTTGTGTTCCCTAAAGTGAAAACAATGAAACAAGTTCCCAACAGTTCAAATACAATTGCAAGATCTCATTCATTGCCAAACATCAATTTAAATGCACGACCACATACAAAGATTGGGATCAAATGGGCCAACACGCAAGAAAAAAATTACTATAGTTGACTTCAGGTAAATAATTTTTCCAAATTTTAGAAAATATTTTAAAGTTGTTATCTAAAATGAATAAAAAGAAAATAGTATACAACAATCGTTAATCATTAATAAATAATTGTATACAAAAATTGTTATAAGATGTCTATCATTGAAAAGCCGTTTTAAATGTTTAATATAAAAAAATCATATTTATTTTTTTGTTTTCAATTATATACTTTTATTTCAATGATCATCTTGTTTTTAATATTTATTCCATTAATTAAATATTATACCTCGAAAAATAATGATGTTGGATTCTATCATGCTTATCTTGTGAGATAACTTTGTAAATAAGAGTAAATTATCTGTAAAATAATTTTTACACAATCATAATTTTTTACGTCTACTTTTATTTATAATATAATTTCTCATATTTTATAATTCTCTATCTTTGATTACAAAATCTATTCTATTAATTATTTTATAAAATAAAACTATCATAATCACCCAAGAATTTAATCTAAAAATAAAGTTTGTGAGGTACCCAATTATCTTATGATTTAGGAGGTGAAATATAAATTTAATTCAACCTTACAATTACAAAATTTGGTTAGTTGGATCAGACTTGCACCTCCTTATAAAAATATAGATATGTTATATTTTTGGTTGATATGAGATTTATAATACACTCATCGTATAGAGTAAAACTAGGGGATACAATGCGAGCCGGTCTTGCCCGTTTAGGCTCGCTCCGCACTTAGTCTGTAAAATGCAGGTCAAGTTGGCTCACCTCATTGAAAATGTGGGTTGAAAAATCTGACCTATTTTGCATAAGTGCGGACCCATAGGCTAGCTTACTTTTTTTTTAAAATTTTTATGATAAATTTTGAATGTTCAACAAATTGAAAAACTTTAACAAGGTCACAAGATTAAGCAAAAATTTTGACATTTTTATCATATTCATATTCGTACTTTAACATATATGATGTATCTTTCAAATTTTAGCATATTCAAAAATACATAACCCTTCTTTTTTTCACTCATACAAGAATTTTGAACGTTTATGCAGAAGTCTAAAAGTAAAATAACTAATATACATAACTGCAATTTTTTTTTATTCGAACTGCGGGCTAGTCTGCGTGGGTTGCAAGTTATGTGAGTTGGACTTTAATATGTCAATGGACTCAATATCTCGATCAAGCTCACATTGTCACCCCTATGTAAAACTAGACATTAATGATAGTTTGATAACAATAACACAATAGATCCAATAAATAACATTGTTAAGATAAACTTCAGATGACTCTATACAAAATAAATTTTAAGTTTAATCCAATCATACAAAAATTATTTATAAGATAAATTTTGCACTCATTTATCTCTAATCAATATAACATCTCCAACAATAATACTTAACAATTTACATAGTGATAATTACACTATTTGGATCCATGGTTTTAGTTTTAATTTAAAACTAATTTTTTATAAGACTCAATTAATATGTACATAATCTTGATTTGAATAAATCTTTCTCAAATCAATAACAAACGCGTCAAGAAACAATTGCATTAAATAGTGTCCGCTAACAGAAAAATCGTAAAAGTAATAAGAAAAACTAAGGAAACTAATACTATATTTCATGTTTGAATTTTAGTTGGAAAACACAAACCAACTTTCATTTTCCGGTATGTTTGAGAAATTTTATGAAAATAAAATTTGTCTTAAAATCCAAGTAAATTAAAAATCATAATAAATTGTTTTTGAATAGTGTTCAACCTACCTTAACTTTTTAAGTGAAGTGCAAACACACTTTTAATCAGCATATAATTTACAGCTTCAAAAACCATGTTTTTCTAAGAAGACTTAAAAATCCTTGACCATAGAGAGACTTTAAGGGGTCGTCAAATTATTATATATTTAATATTAATTAAAAATAAAATAAATTTATAACATATAATTACGACTAGATCTTACTTTATAAATTTATTTTAAATTGAATTAAATTTAAAATTTAAAATTTAAAATGATTGTTTGATATAATATTGTATAAATTTAACACTTATCATAACAAGATTTATTATTGTATATCTAGGGATGACAATGTGGGTCGGTTTGGTCTGTTTAGGCCCGACCCGTGTAAGACCCATACATTGCGGGCTCACCCATCTCGTCTTGCACAATTTATGCGGGCTACAATCATTAGCCCGTCCCGCACATCACTTGGCCCGCGAGCTTGCTGGTTGATCCGCTTATTTTTATTTTTTTCAATTCTTATGATAAAATTTTCAATGTTTAAAAATTGGGAAACTTTAAGAAGTTCACCAAATTAAGTAAAGACTTTGGGGAGTTGGATGATAAATTGATAATTCAACATTTTTATCATATTCATATTCAACATTTTCATCATATTCATATTCAACATAATAATTGTCTTTTCTAGTTATACAAGAATTTGGAACATTAATGCAAGAGTTCATAAAAAAAGTAACTAATATACACAAGTGCAAGTTTTTTTCTTTTTTTATGCAGACTTGCAGACCAGTCCTCGCGGACCGCAGACTTATGCAAATCAGACTTGCGGGTTCAACTTCTAGACTCGTCCCATATATTTTGTGTGGGATCCCTATGTATATCGGACTAAACACTAATATTTAATCTATATATATAAATAAACGTGAAAAAGTGGATTATTAATTAAGACAAATTGTATAAATCGATATAAATATAAAGTTTAGTTAAACTTAAAAAGGGAGATATTTTCCAAAGTTTCAACCACACGAGCAGGAAGAGGAGACATCCATTGACATGTAAAATAAGCCTCTTCGAGAGAGCAACAACAACATGGCTCGATTCAAAGTTTTCAAATCCAACACGAATTGATACGAAGCTAGGATACAGAAAAAAGTCAATTGTACTATTTGCCTCAACCACTATCATTGTGAGCTTTATACATAATTTCACAAAAAGAAGCACAAAACTATGAGGAGATTTTTCAGGATTTCATGATGTCCACTTTTGCCCCAATGGTCGTAAAGTTAACACATGATCTCTGATAAGGACCAGAGAAAATTTCCTTTCTTCCTCTAATTACTAACTTTTTAACTTTCAAATCATGCAACTTAACTTAATAATAAGATTCTAGATACAAGGCCTCAGAAGACTCCAACCCTACTCATATATAACAAATGATGAAATTATTGTGATATGATAAAGAAAAAGAAGATAACAAGAGTCAAATATGTGTCAACAGTGCAACAAATCAGAACTCTATCCTTAAACTCAGCAAACATGGCTCAGGGTGTGCACCATTAATTGGGAGAACAATTCTCAAAGAAACAAACAACCATAACACAAACAAAAGATTGTTTTCAGTCGTATGTATCCTCCTCAGAAAAATACTTGTTAACAACCCAAATTTTGTTTATTCTTAAAACACTAGACTTATAGAAATACTAAATTAGTTGATTGTATTGTCCACAATAAATAACAAACATTTATAAATCTTTTTTTACAACCAGAGCTAGTGGAATCATTCCACATACACAGTATGCATTGATTTGTAATTAGCTACAGAACAAAACAAAATACAGGAAAAGAAAGCCGGCCACCTCTGTGTCTATGTTCTATAACTTTACACAAATTCATTTTGGCCACTCAGTGCTGTCATCAAATTCACTTTATATATATATATTTTTCTTTTCCTATCTTCTCACCCTCCCTCGCTCTCTCTCTCTCTCCACATCTCAACCCTCAAGTTTTCTTATAAATACACAGAAAGAGAGTGAGTGAGTGAGTGAGTTGAGTGAGTGTTGAGTAAGTAGTGACTGTGGGGTGGCCTGAAGTTGTGTGATTGATGATGATGGTGATGGAGATGGGATCCATGTGGTTGATCCTTGTGGTTGTAGCCATTGGTGGTGCTCTTTTAGTCCTCAAGAAGTTAAATTGGTGGCTCTATGAATCCAAATTAGGTGTGAAGCAGTACTCTCTACCCCCTGGTGACATGGGTTGGCCCCTCATTGGCAACATGTGGTCCTTCCTCAGAGCTTTCAAGTCCAAGGACCCTGATTCCTTCATCTCCTCCTTTGTTTCCAGGTAATTACCATTTACCAGTAACAATTAATTTTAACATTTATCACCCTCTGTATGATAAAAAAAATTATACCTTTTTCATAACCCAGTTGTTTGTTTAATGTTTACTACCTTTGAGGAGGTGATTCTGTATTGTGACTTGTGATTGTGAGTCTGAGAGGGATAATGGATGTCATGATCCTCACCTCATGCCACTGACACAGCCACACCCCTTAACCAAAGCTGCTACTGCTATTAGTGGTCCAGGAAACATAAGATAATGTACTTTTTCTACTTTATATCTAGTTTGGCACAAAAAGCTGCTTGTTCTTTGTGAAAGTGAAATTACCATTATACTACCTTTTCAGTTTTGGAATTGCAGCATCACCCTTTTCAAACTGATCAAACAAACAAACCATTGACAGGGAATAAGAGAAGTGCTGTTTCTGTTTGTCATTTTCATCACTGTATTTAACCTCCCTTTCTTTTTCTCACTCACAACATTGTCTTGAGTTTTCTTCTGCTATGTGGCTGTGAGAGTGGCGCAAGAGCCACAATTTCTGGACCCTGATACTCCAACTTTCGTCCTTTCTGCTTTCTAGCTCTTAATTAACGAATTTATTATGTACCTGCAGAATTACAAAAAGAATTGCAATTTTAGAAAATCTTTAGCTTGAATTTTATTATGCTTTTTTTTTTTTTCAAAGTACAAAAAATAAACATTAGAAGTAAAATTTACGTTGAAAAATTATGATGCAATACGTCCAGTATATATATACGTTTTGATGTCCGGACACGTACGTCAGAATGTGCAGTCCATGTCAGATGGGCCCTCCATGATTAAGATGGTCTATAAAGTATTATAATGTACTTTAGAATTTTTAAACATGATTAATTAAATGATAAAATCGAATAACAAATTGATTATACTTATACTATATGGCGTAGAATTGTCTACTAGTATTACTAGCTTATCTCTTAGGATTAAAGTGGAAGAAGCGTTATAAATGAAAGTTCCAAGGAGAGAATAGTTCTCTCACTAACTCTTCCCCCCTCGTGCCTATGTGTATGTTGGGTTTATATATTTTTTCATATGAGTTATAGGGTTGTAATCATTGAGAGATTGTGGTTTTATATGGTTATATGACATTAGTCTTACACATAAGACATTTAACACAACTTTAACCCCAAAACCTTAAGATAATATTGTTATGGATCTTTATTTTTATATAGTGTTTAACTTTGTTTTTTCTATCTAACGTGAGACTTTTTGACTCAGACTTGGACTATTCCCAACAATGTGATGATGTATAAAATACTGATACGTGACATTTGCTTAGCTAATTAGTGTTAAATATGTATAAGATACTTACTCTTGGATACTTCCAAATGTTACTGAGGTGAGCTATTCAGTATTTGACAGCACCTACCACCTAAAAAAATATTAACTTTAAAGCGGTTCACTTTTTTTTATGATATGTATTTTGTTGTTAATAGGGGTGAGACAGTCGTAATCTTTCAACGCATCAAACATGAAAGTTGTCCTCTTTAGGAGGGAATAAACTCGATACAATGATACTCTAATTCTGATTTTAGGAAATAGAGAATGGTTTATGTTCTCAATGACAGAAGTATATTTATTATTCACAAACAGTTTTTTTTTTTGTATACATATCTAATAGAATTATGATTATAACATGTTCTATGTATCCCAAATATGTGAACAATATATGTATCATATATCATATTTGTGCATTATAGTTGGTGATATTAACTATTTTTTTATTGAAACAATAAATCATGAAGATTTGGACGAACTGGAATGTACAAGACCTTGATGTTTGGAAACCCAAGTATAATTGTGACAACACCTGAAGCATGTAAAAGGGTGTTGACAGATGATGATAAATTCACTACTGGTTGGCCTCGTTCTGCAATAGAGCTCATTGGAAAGAGGTCATTTATTTCAATGGCTTTTGAAGAACACAAGCGCCTCAGGCGTTTGACATCCTCTTCAATCAATGGCATGGAAGCTTTGTCCCTTTACTTGACATATATTGAGAAAAATGTGAGAAGTTCATTGGAGACATGGGCCAAGCTTGGACAAATTGAGTTTTTAACTGAGATCAGGAAGCTTACTTTCAAAATCATAATGCATATTTTCCTTAGCTCAGAAAGTGAACCTATTATGGAGGCTCTGGAGAGGGAATACACAGCGCTTAATTATGGAGTCAGAGCCATGCGGATTAATATTCCTGGATTTGCATACCACAAGGCATTCAAGGTAATTAACTCGAACATTAACTGTGTTAAAACCCCATATGTGGTGGTTTGATTTGAAAACTAGATAACAAGGATATAAAGAACTTTATCTAAGTTTTGCCTTGTATGAACAAAATAGAATGTTTGTTAGAATTTCCTTGCTTTTAATTTGAAAGAAATGGAGAGTAGAGCTTGTCTTGCAGTATTAATCTCTATGAATCGGTAAATGATAAGGTCATTTGTCATCATTTGAGGAAAAGCTTATTGATATCCTTATGTTTCACTTGTTTGATTTTGACTACATGATTTATAGTTTATGCAAAGTTGAAACCAGTTTAGGTAAAAGCAATCAATTTCTACCTAAATCAATCATATTCCAGGATACTCAAATCATCAATGACATTGTCACACTATAGTGTATGTTCTGCACATGAATCAGAAGTCCCTTTCTGTCAGACTCTGATTGTAACATGAAGGAACAAAGTATAGTCTATTGAAATCTTGCAGTTATAGAGGTAGAACATCTTACCACTTGATGATTTTATTTTAGGCAAGGAAAAATCTAGTGGCCATATTTCAATCTATTGTGGACGAGAGAAGAAGCATAAGGAAGGGATATTTGCCTGGAAAAGCCAAAGATATGATGGATGCTCTGATAGATGTTGCTGATGAGGATGGAAGAAAGTTGGGTGATGAAGACATCATAGATATCATGTTAATGTACTTGAATGCAGGCCACGAATCTTCAGGACACATTACCATGTGGGCAACCTTCTTCCTGCAAAAGCACCCAGAATATCTCCAGAAAGCCAAGGTAACAGCTTATTTAATTATCACAGTAATCATGCACATTAATCACTTCATGCTGGAAAATGTGTACTTGTTCTACCCTCTATATAGTAGTGTAAGATCAAAACTAACATTTATCTTTACGCCTTGAATAGGCAGAACAAGAAGAAATAGTTCGGAGAAGGCCTCCAACACAGAAAGGGTTGACACTAAAGGATGTTCGGGAGATGGATTTTCTTTACAAGGTATATATCTATTAATCTGAAGTTAATATCATTATATACTGTGTCAACTATGATTATACATGTTTCCATTTGCCACATTGTTTAGGTGATTGATGAAACAATGCGTGTGATTACTTTCTCACTAGTGGTCTTTCGGGAGGCGAAATCTGATGTCAATATCAATGGTTAGTCCATGTTCTGCCTATTTATTTGTTGTCAGTATCAGAATATTCTTGCTTCGTTCATATGATAAAAGAAGTGAAAAAACAAAGCTATACTCTTCTCAGTTGTTGTTGAACTTAGTTTTGTATATTATATGAAGGCTAGTGGCTAGTTTGATATTTGTTGACTGCATAAATGTTGAAGAATATCATGTTGTGGCATTAAGTATAATCTTTCACTCATGATACAGGGTACTTAATTCCAAAAGGTTGGAAAGCACTTGTGTGGTTCAGATCAGTTCACCTTGATCCTGAAATATATCCTAATCCAAAGGAGTTTAACCCTTATAGATGGAATGTAAGTTGCCAAGCTTCATCTTTACCTATTCTGAATTGAGTTCATGTATTCTGCACTTTTATATGTGCTTTATGGTTTAATTTTGAATTTGGTGATTCTTATTGACAGAAAGAACACAAAGCAGGAGAATTCCTTCCCTTTGGAGCAGGAAGCAGATTGTGTCCTGGGAATGATCTTGCCAAGATGGAAATAGCAGTTTTTCTTCATCATTTCCTTCTGAATTACCGGTCACCATTCTCACTCTACCATTGCATGCATCACTTTTCCATAATAAATTATATTTTACCATAGTTTGTTTGAATGCTATGATTGGACCTAAGTCTAATGTTGCTTTTCTTGCTCATTCTAGCAATAGCAGATTGCTGAGTAAACTGCTACACATAAGCAATTAATCACTCATGAATCAAATGGAAAAACAAATTGAAATTGGATTTTTTTAACTGAATAATATCTTGAACTATGTTTTGTGTTACTTGTTGATTCAACAGGTTTGAACAGAAAAATCCTAATTGTCCTGTGAGATACTTACCACATACAAGGCCCATGGACAATTGCTTGGGAAGGGTGAGGAAATGTTGATCTACAACAACCTGAGAGCTGTAGTATATATGGCTCTTTTAAATTTGAAATTCTGTCTCCATGTTATCTTCCTCAGATAAATGCTTGCAGTTCCAGTCTAAGCTAAGTTCACATGGCTTCAAAAAAGAAAAAAAGGAAAAAAAAGAGAGTTTTTCACAGTACATACAAATAAGTATATCTTCCATATCTGCATCTTCCAAACTCTCTTGAAGCACTAGCTAGGAAGTCTTCTGTCATGTCTAAATGTTCTGACAAGTAAACAAAAGAACTTTGTTTCATTAGGTATTTGTCCAAATTTTTGTGCATTAGACTGTTTAAAATTAAAAAATAATGTATGATTGAACCGAATTCCACATATTATATGTAAAATAATGGTGTTCCAATTCAGAATAGCCAAGAACATGAAAGTGACAGATCGTGTCACAGGATAACCTCAATCCAATCAGCATATTAAAAAACTAAACTAATTTAAAAGTTATAAAATGACAAATAAATACATATGAATTCCAAATTCCTCAAAGAATGTCTCTCATAAATATATGTTTTATCCAGTCACAACTCCTCCGATTAATTGATCTATTAAATTTTGATATACTGAAAGAAACTCATGATTCCCATAAATATTTTATGATGGATAGATTTAGATAACTAATATTTTATGTTTTATTAGACCATTAAACCTTCACCATAATTCTTTAAGTAAAATTAAACAGAAATTATGTTCATCTTTGAGGATTCATTGGTTAGTCATAGCGAATCTATATAGAAGATGCTCTTCATTATATATATAAATCTTCGTAAAGATGATAAAATCTAGAGAAACATTAACATAAGAAAATACATATGCAAATACAGGGAAGATAGATTTTTATTCAAATTCTTAAATAAAATTCCATAAATTATATATAAATCTAATTCATTTCAATGTTGTTGGTTTGGATGAAAAAAAAATATTAAATAACAAAAAAATAAAGAAACCATGTTAGCACGGGAAGAAAATTTACTTTCACCTTAAAAACTTCTCTCGTGTTCACATGTTCATGTATAAGAAATAAACTTGCTTTTATGATATCGTCCGAATATGTTCCAATTTTAACTGAAAATCATTGTATTGATACAAATATAACTGTCGACAATATTCAACTTTTTAAATTAGGTATGACAATTAGTCACATCTCGTCCCAATATCTGTCTTTCTCCTCGTATTTCTCTCTGTTATCTATCAATCAAACACTTATAATTTATTTATCAGATAATGTAAAAAATTTATCTTGTTTTTTGTCTATTCCTTTTCTTCCGCTTTACAACTTTTATGTTCTTATCCTGTTTAAAATTCAGAGAGTTCATTCAAGGTACAGGGTGACCAAATATTCTTTTAAATAATGAAGTTAAGTTTTTTTTTTTTATTACACTTTCGATAAACTGTTACTCAATTAAACCGGTGATAAATGTTGAGTAAATAACTGTGTAATATTATTAGTTAATGTAATTTAATATTGAGCTAAAAATGATATTATGCAAAATCAATAGATAAAAAAATTAAAAAAATATTAATCAGAGGACCAAAAGTAAATTTGGCAATGTTAACACCGTTTGACTAGCAAACACAAACTATCTGATATGAATGTTTTAAGAAGAATATGTAAATATTAATTAATAATTTAAATTTGTGTAAAGTTTATATTAATTAGGTTATTGAGTTTTATATATGTTTTGGATTGAGCTATATGTCTAGAATGTTCAGTCTTTAGGTGGAAGTTGGTGTTTCATAACTGGTGCAAACATCTCTCGTAGTTGTTTATGAATAATGAAGCTTATTCCGATCATTTTGAAGGCACAGAGGAACAGTTAAGAAAAATCAAATATCATAGAAAATGAAAATCAATTCCTATTTGCATGCACACATCCTTTTTAGAGTAGCCAGTAGCAAATGGAACATAAATTTGTAGAATCCTCAGTTTATTCACGCAGTTTGATAAACCTGACAAGACAGCAACAAGCGACAAGAGTTTGATACGAGAAATAACTTTCATTAGATCCCTGCTCTCATTGTGAAATGCTCCCACTCTTCTTCCATTAAAGGATCTACGTAGCAGACTAAAATTACTTGACTCTGTTGATCCTTGCCATGCAGTTATCAATGGGCCTTGGGTGAGGAAGGAATCTCATAGGGGCAAGTGGATTAAGGCGTTCAAGCCTGTGCCAGACATATATAACTCAGATTTCCAGTTTTTGACGGTAAAATGATATTTAAGGACTAAAACATATCTAACAAAAAAGATAATAGTGGCTTGAAGAGGGAGAAGATGCTTACTCGTAATTCAGCACAAAATGGTGAAGGAAAACAGAGATTTCCAGCTTGGCAAGATCATTTCCAGGACACAATCTACTTCCTGCTCCAAAGGGAAGAAATTCTCCGGCCTTGTGCAGTTCCTTTGTTTCATATCACAGTAAATTTCCCATCAAAGTATAAAACACATATAACCATATATATATATATATACATATATATATATATATATATATATATATATATATTATATATTAACTAATCTGTTAAATTCAAAATTTTCAACTAAATCTCTGCAACTTACATTCCATCTCCCAGGATTAAACTCTTTCGGATTAGGATATATCTCGGGATCAAGGTGAACAGACCTGAACCAGACCAGTACTTTCCAACCTTTTGGAACCAAGTAACCTGAAACATCAAAGTGCAGTTAGTGTATATATGTCTATAGTGCTATGAATAAAATATTTGAAGTTGTGTTGCACTAATATTTAGCTACAGCACATTCATAATACAAGTAGATAATTCTAACATTCATTGGAATGATAGATTATGACTGAATATATGTACTAACCATTGATATTGACATCAGATTTTGCCTCCCGAAAAACCGTAAGTGAGAATGAGATCAGTCGCAGTGTTTCATCAATCACCTTTGCAATGTAAACAAATCAAAACAGAGATATATTATGAAAGTAACCATTGATCAACCATTTATCTTCTGTACCTTGGATAGATATTCCATCTTTCGAACTTCTGCTAGTGACAACCCTTTTTGCGTTGGAGGCCTTTTCCTTACAATTTCTTCTTGTTCTTCCTGTTTAAGCAAATGAATAATGGTGAGAAGTAAAGTTGAACTAATAATTAAGAAAATTGTTACATGGTTGATACCTTAGCTTTCTTGAAGAAGTGTGGATGGGTTTGAAGGAAATAGGTTGTCCACATGATAATATGTCCTGAGGATTCATGACCAGCATTCAAGTACATCAACAAGATATCAGTGATGTCTTCACCACTCAATTTCTTTCCATTTTCATCTTCAACATCTATCAAAGCATTCATCATATCTTTGGCCTTTTTGCCGGGGATTTTTCCTTTCATTTATTCGTTTATCCACAACAGGAAGAAATATGGCCAACAGATTTTTCCTTGCCTGAAATTGTAAAAAGTAAATTTATAACATAACATATTGCATTGATACAAATTGAATAGACATGAAGTAAGAAAGTGATGAAAACTAAGTTACCTTGAGTGCTGTATAGAATCCAAATCCAGGAAGGTTAATGGGCATGGCTCTAAGTCCATAATTAAGTGCAGTGAATTCTTTTTCTAAATTCTCCATAACATGCGCATCTTCCTTTACTTCACCAAGAAAAATATGTGTAATGATTTGAAAGTAAGTTTGCGCAGTTCAGTCAAAAACTCAATGTCTCCCATGGTGCTCCATTTCTCCAATGAACTTATGACAGCTTCTTCGATATATGTAAGGTAAACAGAGAGTGCTTCATAGCCATTGATGGAAGCAGATGTTAGACGCCTAAGGTGTTTGTGTTCTTCGTAGGATATTGAAATGAAAGACTTTTTTCCCATCAGCTCTACTGTGGCACGAGGCCATCCAACAGTGAATTTGTTGTCATCTGTCAACACCCTTTTGCATGCTTCTGGCGTTGTCACCATCACACTTGGATTTCCAAACATCAATGCCTTGTAAATCCCAGTTTTTCCATATCTGCAAATAATTGTTCATTCAATGTAAATCTATGTTACATTCATGCTTCAAGTTCATGCTTTATTATGCGAGCATGAAATGATCAACTATATATATGTTCATCTTTTCATTGATGTTTATGACATTTTATCTTTTCCATAAAAGATAAAAGAATTAAGCTTTATCACATCTTATCATAATACAACTTATGTTTATTCACTTTAATGTATTCATGGTTTAAAATGGAGTCATAGGAAATGAAAATATAATATAATTAATCAAATTAATGTACATTCCATTAATATATTAGCTTAAAAAATAATATGAAATTTTGTATGAAATTAGATTGCAAAATAATTTCAAATAGTGCACAGAATTTATTTTGATCTAAGAAAAATAAACAGTGTTTTTTTTTTTTTTTTAAACCTGCACCTGATGCTTGGTGTCGTGTCCCTCAAAGAGCAGAAGGAGACGAAAATCACAGAAACAATGTTATCTTATGTTACAGTTCTTGGATTGGACTGAACCATACTAACCATGAGAGCCTTACGTGCAGGGTCTCTTTGTGATGACACCACAACGTCAAAAACAACAAACAGACAGATGAATATATTCTTTCAAACACAGTAAATTGGTAATGCTGATATATGCTTTCAAAACATCAGTAAAATTTATGTACGGGACTGTAATAGAATAGCAACTATTACATTGTCCATGTCTTACCGTAGCCAAAATTGAGAATCAAAATTTAGATCAAGAAATCAAAGATGTTAATTAGCATGTGTTTAGCAGAAGAAAAATGTCAGTTTATGTGGCACATATGATATGCTGTGAGCTTTAATCTCTGAATTAAGAGCAAATGGGAGCAAACATGGGACATTGTTTAATTTTTGACAAACTGAGATTGGTCAGGTGGAGAGTTTAAGTTTTGAGAAATCTAAGTTCTATTTTGTACAGAGACAATTGAAAACTTTATAAGGAAATAGATTTATAAATTCTTCTTAAAGTTTTGAGTTGAAAGATTTTATCAAATGTAAGTTGGATTAGTGTTCTACTCGAAAGAACCATTAGAGATCTCACTAGTGCAGTGTTCTCACAACATGCATGAGATCATAAGTTCTAATGACATCATGATTGAGATCTTAACAGTGAAGAGTTTGGATATGAGATATTTTGAGTGCAGAAAATGTAAATGAGAATGGTGGTGAAGAGTGAATGGTGTACCTGGTATAAAAGGAGTCCATGAAGGACTCAGGGTTATTGGTCCTTAAAGCACTGAAGAAGGAGCACATGTTGCCGATTAAGGGCCAGCCCATATCACCAGGGGGGAGATAGTATTGTTTTTCACCCAGTTTGTGTTCATAGAGAAACCAGTTTAAATTTCTCAGCAGAAACCTTAGGACAAGAAGAGCACCAAAAACATAGAGTAGCCACACTGAAACACCCTCCATCATCAACACACACCAGAATTTTCACTGCTTAAACTTGGATGGCTATACTTCACTCTCTTTCTGTGCAATATTCACCTAGGCAAGGGATGGAGTGGAGACAAAATGGAATGCAGAAACAGTAGTGACCAAACTTCTTATTTATTTCTAAAACAAAGTATAATTTTCGAAACAATGTTTTAGAGTTACATTTTTAATTAAGGTGTTTAGAAGTGAACATGGATTTTAAATGTTTGGTTTAGAGAAAATGTAAAGAGGAGATATTGGGTTGTTTGTGAGAAGAGAGGAAAGAGTTTTCAATTAAGCTTTTATAACTTATATCGGATTGGAATTTTAAAATATTATGTTGACATAAAAAAAGTCTTACCAAATTTAAGATTAAGTAGAAATGATATGACTTCAATTTTAATGAATTTATAAAATGAAAATTTAAAGTATTTGAAATTATTTTAAAGATTTATGTGATTGGGAAGAAATTTATCATTTTTACAAAATGTTTACAACTTTAAGAGATAATGAAAAATATAAGATAAAGGAAAATGTATTGATTTTTCGGACTTATTATGTTATTTAGTATAAAAAATAGGTGTATTAAATCGAAGAGAGATAAAGTTAGACCGTAGAAACATAATATAATTAGATTTATGTTTAGTAGAGCTGATTTAAAAAATAAAGGTCAAAATTTTAATTTATGCTTATTATATAAATTATAATTTTAATTATTTAGTATTTTACTTTACAAATTTTATCATCTCTTTAAATCCCTTATTTTAACATTCTCTATTTTATTTCTAAAATTTTAAAATCGTTTCTGATTAAAAAGATACAATTTAGAAGATAACATAATTTATTTAAGATAATTTGACATGATGAAATTATGTTTATTAAGTACATTTTATTTTCCTTAAATCTGTAACTTTTTCTTTGATTACATGTGTAAGTTGTAATGTCCGCATATATTCTTTCAATTACATAAATTAATTTATAAAATTTTAATTAAATAAATTAATTTATACTAGTTTAAATATGTAGTGAAATTTTTTATTTATAAATCAAGACTTTTAATTTAAGTATTTCTTAGTTTTGTCTAACTTTTGATTCTTTCCAAGTAGAGTACAAATGGAGGTAAGAAAAATTAATATATTAAATTTTTATTTATAATTTGGTACATACTAAGGATACAACAACCTATGAAGAAAATGAATGTCACGGAATTAAATCTCTATACAATGGAACTGTTTTGAATTATAATAATGTTATGTTAATTCTGATATTTGAGTAGCCAACAACTTATTACATCTACAATAGGCATATATTAGTAAAATAAATTAAACTTTACTCAAAAAGTTAGAAGAAAGGAAAAGGTACGTTTTTAATTATTGCATAAATTCAATCTATTCTTTAAGAATATATAATTCAAATCTTTCTTTTACATCTAAATTTAACATTTAATAATGATTTTTCACCATCATAAATTAATAAACAATTAAATTCACACAATTTTTTAAAATTTGAAAACTAATTACTCAGATATAAAAAACAGTAACCAAAACCAAACTTGACAAAAAAAAAACGTAAACAAAAAACAAATTTAACCCTAAAATTAATCTTATCACAATAACCCTTACCTAATTTCTCCAAAATTATTTACTCGAGTTGAAACTGAATTTATTTTACTCTTTTTCATTATTCTAGCCTAAAAAAACTAGTCTATCGTTTTCATTTTCTTCTCCTAGAAAGGCATTAGAAAAGGTTTCTACAAGTACAACTTAAATCCAGAAATGAAAAAGAATGGTTTCCATGTGACGTGAAAGGATGCACCTGTATGCTTCAGAAGAAATTTGAACGAATTCCCATTCATCTAAACATCAGCATTCTGTAAATGGGTACATGGACAGAGCGCGAAGGTAACAACAGCTCTAAAGAAATTACAAGAAAGATTCAAACAATGCTTCTATCTACAAGGACATTTCAAGACCCAAAAATTCAGAATAATCTCCTAAACAAGGTGAAACCTGAATAGTAACAAGAAGAGCCTCAAGTATTATGTGTAAAATGTAGTTGGCTTCCCTACTTCATGCCACGGCTCATCTCTCCTAGTGTCTAATTCTTCAAACTTCCATCAAGCATGGATCTACGATTTTTAGAAATGCCAAAAATTAGAATACTACAATATTTTATTTTGATAACAGGGAATCAGTAAGCAGCCCAAATGGAATGTCTCCAAAATGATAAAAAAACCTCCTTGTCCTTAACCAAATCACAAGTCTCATCAATATGAAAAATTGATTTGCTCCTTTCCCTCATCACTATCTTATATGAAAAATAAAACAAAATTCACCTTTCCTATTTAAAGAAAAATATGTGCTTCTGTCATTCTACTTTTAAGTTGTAACAAAAAGAATTTTTCTGCGTGCTCTACAGACGTATTTTAGTATTATGAGTGAGAAAAGTGGGAGAAGGAAGAGATTTTACCCTCCTTGGGGATTTCCTTCCTTTCCCTGATTTTGTTGTAGCATCTGCAAAAGCTTGTGCCGCCTCTGCATCGGCTTCTGCTGCTTCAGCCTCCTTGGCTGCCTCCTCTGCTTCTGCTATGGCGGCTTCTGCTTCAGCAACTGCTCGTGCAGCAAATGCAGCTGCCTCTTGCGGAGTCATGGACCTTATCTTCGCTAACTCTAAATCTATCTGAGATTTAGTAAGAATGTTGGTCTCATCCTTGTCCATTTTCATGGAGGCTTTTTGCCTCCCGTCCAAAAATAACATGGATGAGTTTCTTCTTCTGTCGGAATATGCTGCTGTAGGTGCAATCCTATACTTGCGATTTACCTGAAACATCAAAGTCAACCCAAAAGTAAGATCTCTAATAGAAACAATTTAATATAACCAACACAAAATGAGACAACATCCACAATACTTGTAAAGCTAACATGAAAACCAAATGTACAAAAATGTCAACTCAAGACAATGGATTCCCAAAAATTATTTTATAAATATGTTTCTAGTTCATACCAAAACACAAACTTTGGCAAGTCTACACGGTTTGTCGTTAAACAACGCATGGCTATCTACCATAATCCTGACTATTACCCAGAATGCGTGTCTGTAAATAAGCAACAGTGCATAAAGTAAAACATGAGGAATACCAGCAGCAGCAGCAGCAATTGATTTCAAATAGACCATATGAAATTATGAATCCTGAATAATAAGTGGGTTAGAATTATTTCTTGCTGTTTTAATTTGTCAAAAATGATTGTGTCAATTGCTTCACTCACATCCTACGTATTCCCTTCTGTCATCTCCCCTAATCCTCTTGTCCAGGCATAAAGCCCAACATCCAACCCACACACTTCATCATAGTCTTATAATGAGTAACTACAGAGTTTGTCAAATCAAACAGAGCTTAGGGTAAATACTTCAGTATTTGTCCATGAATAGTAAAATATTAAAATCAACGCCCACTCCTCTAAACGAAAGTTCCATATCTAAATTTCATTCAATATTCATGCTTCTACGTTTAATCCATAAGGTTCTTAAGAAAACCAACCCATTCACACTGGCGAGCAAACTGGTTTCATACCCACCCAATTTAAAGAAAAGCCCGTTCCTAGGAGCCAGGCAGACTACAGAAGAGAGCCTAGTTCACCATTAATAGCAGTTCCATTTCTCACATGCAACTAACTAAAGAAGTCTGAACCAGAGACTCATTTGCATCCATCTCTTGAGATCATTCATCAAAAACAAAAGTGAATGCACCAACAGCTTTTAATGTGTGTTGGCATCAGAAGCATCTGAGCCGGGACATAATTAAACGTGTAGAATATACCTTGATCAGTTTGCCACTTGCTGTCAAAAACTTTAATTTTGCAGACAACATCCTTTTTAAGTCTGGCAGTGCCCAATATTGGTCCTACAGATTTCACAGCAATGAAATTCAACTCATATTGAATACAAACATAATATAGCATATATCATACGATGTACCAAAGAAAATGGAAATTCAAACAGTAACAAATAGACATAATGTCATTCTTTAGCCATAAAAATTGTGGTTATTTTAAAGTCTGAACGTCATTACATTTTCGGCATCCTTACTATCTGGGTCCCTAACACAATCACACATATGTATCTATGGTTACGGGTGGGGGACAAGATCATTCAACCATTGAAAGATCATAGAATAGACCAAATGTACACTGATACTCAAGATCATGATCTTGTAAAAGCAGATTACTTGCACCCCTTTGTTGATTGAGATTAAATAAGCCACCTTATTGCCGCCAAAATTGAGATGTGACTAAGGATCAGGATATGGATGAATGATCATAATTGAAAGATCGTAACATTGATTGTAAGATCATACCGGAAGTTGCAAAATTATACATAAAAATACATATGATAAAAAAAGATATGGATAAAGAAAGCTTCTTGTAAAGCATGAGCTTGATTCATTTTCATAGATTTATTATTCAATTGGTAGGTCCAAAACATCTCATAGTAAATCACACAAAAGACAAATATAAGCTTTTCAAAATTCACCCATACTCAGGTGACCCAAATCCCTAAAGCAAATCCTGCACACATTCCTAATCAGGTGCATGGGTATATTTTGTTCAGAAAACCAGAGGCAAACGAGAATGAACAGAGGCAGAATAAGAAGCAGAAGAAGAAAATTTGTCCCATCTTATCCAGCACAGCCTGAAGAAGAAAAACTGTCCCAGCATATCCAGCAGAGCACAATGTTGAAGGAAGTACTACAACCAGCACAGAAGAAAAAACATAACCCCAGCATCCCAACTAAAAGGGAGGAGAAGAAGATGATGAGGCAGAAGAGAGAAGACGAAGCACAACAATGCTATAGCTGAGAGCACAAATGACAGAAAGAAAGAGACGGCAGGATATGGAAGAAAAAATGATCATTTTAGGGCTGTTAAATGTGAAATGTCGGCTCTAGATGACCTAGGTCACAAAATACAGACCCAGAGAAACAGCTCCAGGATCAGTGAGGCACAGCAATACCTCAACTACACAAGAAACATTTAATCCAATAGGACAACTATGTTATCTCTCAACACTCATGTTTTTCTTTGACTTTAGCCTTCGGAAGCTTTTCATACATTCCACCCCCCCCCCCCCCCCCCCCAACTGATCTAAACTAAAAGGCCTTCTACGCCCACACATATAATGAATACTTTTGTTTTATTAATTTTACAATTATCTAGGGAAAACAACAAACAAAAGTTAGGCTTAGCACTCAGAACTATACCTCTATGAAAGCAGCAATAGCTGTCTTATTAGAACCACCATTCTCCTTCAAGCTAGTGATTGCTTCCATTATAAGTTTATCCAAACTGTATAATGTAAACAGGGTAAAACATATACTGTCATGCTAGACAAACCAATTAAACAATGGCCATAGTACTTGGTAAACATTAACAATTCCTTGCTAAAAAACAATTACAAATAGCCCAACTAAAGCATCAACTTTCAAGAAAACCAGGTAGAAAATATAATAGAACAAAATACCAAATGAAATAAAAAATAAAAATTCCAACCTTAAATTGGACCTTTTCGGACCCAGAATCTGCACCGTATCTCTAGAAATTTGAAGAGGCTTAACATCAACAATGTCTTCATCACTTGGAGCAACAGGAGTGATAGACATAGAGTGCTCATCCTGTTTTGGGGTATGATGCACCCTTCTGACTGCTAGCCTAGACTTTTCCCTGGAGCTCCATCCATTTGCCATCACGCTCAGATTTCGCCATTTATCCTATCCAACACCCCATATCAGAACAGCACAAGCATGTTATGCACGTAATATAAATGGCCCAACATTAGTTCATTACAGTGTAAAGATAATGAAGTAATGAACCTCAACCAAACATCGTATCAACAAAGACAACTACCAAGATAACCAGACCTTGAGATCCACATTTGACCGCAGGTACAAGACATTATTAAACTCTGGATCCTTCAGTATGGTGCGCCATTTACCAACACCATGCTTGATAACTCCAGCTTTGAGTGCTGCTTCCTCTTCTGCAGTCCATTTCTGCTTCGGAGCACCCATCACGAGTTTATCAGAAGCACTCTTAGCTGGCAAGCAGATGTAAACTGCATAAGCATCGAGTTTAGCTCTAAATACATAATCACAAGTTTTGTAATCACAACACTTTGGAAGCTCTTCTGATTAGTTTAACTTGTGCCCAACTAAATATTTAATTTTACAAATTCTTAACTCGGGATTAATAATGAGTTATATGTGAAAAGTTCAGTCTAGGGCTTGTTTTGATTCTTAAAGATCACCTACAGTCCAATAATTGTACAAATCACACCACTTGTGTCATAAAAATGGTTAAATTTACCACTTCCATTCCATTGATTTCGGACACCAAATAGTTCAAGGATGTGCTATAAGGCCATACATGGCACAAAAACAATAAATTCCACGTAGGAAGTTGTCAGTGAGCATGCAAAGAAATCCAACAAATTCATTCTTGATTTGAAGTGAGGGAACATAAGCTACAGAAAGATGAAAACCACTGTCCAATCAAATAGCAAACGTCGGAATTCGACACCATCAGAAAATCCAATCAGAATTATACATAAAAAAAGAAAAAACGGATTTCACAATCGGACCTAAAACAATTGAATTCTGGTCTGTTATACGAAACCCTAAGAGCAGAATTTGACAGATATCGACAGGGAAAACGGAAAGGAGAAACCTTAATTGGAATAGGGAGGAAACGATTTGATGGAGATTGGAAAGATGAGAAATTGGTGATCTAAAGTCCCCAATTTCGATTGCATCCCTCGCCAAATGCCCTAACAGGAACAGAAACCCAACTTGTGCATTCAACAGATGTATTCTATACCGGTAAACAACAAACAAAAAATAAGACAAAAGTTACATATTTCTTGTGTACTCTTTTGTAATGTCATCCTTCTAAAATAGTGTTACCTTGACAATTATTTACATAATATAAATGTTTGAGTTTGTAAAATTATCAAACTTTAAATTTATAAGATAAATACACAATTTCATTTATAGATTATGAAACTTTAATTTAATATGATGAATACACAATTTTATTTAGTTATAATATATTTATATATAGCGCTATCAAAATGGATTGGAACCCGCGAGCTAACCTGGCTCACCACAGGTCGGGTTGGTTGAATTTTTTTTTTCAAATTTCAATATGGGTTGATTTTTGACCTGACTCATTTAGAATCCGACTCACTCGGGTTGAACTCGTGTTAAAAGGGTGACACAAGTGTTTTTTTTTTTATTAAATTGGGTTTTACATTGGGTCATGTTAGGTTGTCTTTTTATCCAACACATAAATAATTTGTATTTTTTTATATTTTTGTTTGTATTTGGATTGTATTAAAGTTTATTTAGATTTTAATTAGAATTAAAATCTAGTTTTCACTGAAAAAAATAAAAAAATTGTATTTTTTTTAATTAAGTGAAACCCGTGAATCAACCAGTTTAACCCACCAACCCGTGGTGGACCAGGTTGGGTTTGAATTTTTTTGCCTCGCTAAAAAGTGAACCGGGTCGGGTTGGCTCACTAAATCATCAACCCATGGTGGGTCAAGCCGGGTCGAGCCGGATTACCTGTTTTGACAACTCTCTTTATATATATATATATATATATATATATATATATATATATATTTATATATGTGTGTGTGTGTGTGTGTGTGTGTGTGTATGGCCGATAAAATTTGTATGTATAAGTATCTATAACTATATATAAAGAGATTCCTTTTTTTGTGTCCACATTTCATAATTTCAACTTTACCCTTTACAATATAATTATTTGTTAAATTTTTTAAAATTAAGGGTTACTTTTATAAATTTTTATAAAACTATTTACTTATCTCATTCTTCTTTTTTCTCCTATTCATCAACAATTATTTTCTCTATACATTTTACTTTATTTTTTATAAATATAATTTTATTTTATTTATTAACTTAATAACATTACAATATCATTTATTACTAATATAATATCATACATATTAAAAAAATGCGTACACTCGTCCGTGATAAAAAAAAAAAACAATATAACTTAAAATAAGAGTTAATTGTATCATTACGTCTCTTATCCTATGTAGTCACTTTGGTCCGGTTGATAAAGAAAATATCAAACTAATAAAATAGAATTAATAACATCAAAGTACGATAAAAGTTTTAAAATATACTAAAAATATTAAATTAAAAAAAAACATTTTCCAATAATTTTTTTGTTTGGCTGAACAAAGTGTAAAAACTATTAAATAAAATTGCAATTTCATTTATCTTCAATATATTTTAAAGCAATAAATAAATTAAAATAAATATATTTGTTTTTAATGAATATCAATTATTAGTGAATTTTTTTTTTAAATAGCCACCTTTTATTTTCCAAAAAAGATTCTTTTAATCTACATGTTTTCACTTATCACGTTTTACTTTTTTATCACTTACTCTTGCACCTACATTTCACTCATTCATCCTTCTTTCCATTCTAACCAACTCATGTTTGTTTCCTCTTCATAAATTCTCATTTTCTTTTTGTTTATAGACAACAATAAGATTGAAAAAAAAATTGTTAATTCAAATACCTAAAAGTATGGGTCATAGATTGCTGATTACATATGCTTAAAAGCTATATAGAAGAATGTCTTTTGAGAATTACACTTAACATACAAATATAAGTGGTTGCTCAATCTTAAATGTGTAATAGTCTATTCGTTTAGCTTGTTATTAATTAGGAATATATTCAGATTATAATATTAATAGCTGCAATTTGAAGTTGTATTAATTGCTTTACTTTTACTAGACTTGTTAAATTTGTGTAAAAAAGTGTGTTAAAGATGTTGCATATCATAAAATATAATTAAAATAAAGTTTATTTTATCAACATTTGAAAAATATCATGTCACTTTATAATTACCGCGACGTGAATGTTAATAATCATAGTTGTTTTAGTTCACAGCACTTTCCTTACAAAAACATTTGTTTTAGTCGGATAAATATCTATCTATCCATTAATTTAGTAGCTTTGTAAAATTTAATGTTTTAATAAATAAATGTTATTTTGAATTTGTACTTTAATTTTAGAATCAAATAAAATTTTTAAAGATACGGAAGGCAGGAGTAACAAATTTTCTAAATCAAGGAAAAGATTGAAAGTTATTAAATGTAAATTTGCAATATTTTATATATTTTGAAAATAATAGCTAAAAATATAATTATCTCATTTATATGTCATTATACGTATATACCATATAAAAAATTAATTTATACAACCTGGTCGTTACACTTCGACATCTTCCTCAGATAGTTAGTAACAATTTTCTTTAATTTAAATATGTTTTTCATTTCGCTGATATTTTTGAATGATAATTTTACAAAAATATGAATAAAAACATGTACAATAAAAATTTGATTTTTAAAATTTGTGAATTGTTAAAGTCTTCGGTTTATTCAGTTTTCATTGGATTGCAAGGTTAAATGGTTACAACTTCTGTGTCAACAAAACAGAAAACTATAAGAGTCCATATTCTCAGCAAGTTTTTGTTTGTGTGCGTGTGATTTTGTACCTCAAAAATGCATTAATTTTGACATATTAAAAAAAGTTTTATTTTTATTTTTTTAATTTAACAAAAGAAGAGGAAAGACAAAAGTACTTGGAAGAACACGATCACCATGTGGTCACACTACACCTTTACACGCTATCACTTTTAAACACACTGTATAAAAAATCTAGAATACCAACTGATATAGCTTCTATGTGCCAGCTGATGCATGAAGCAATGAAAAGAAAAGAATCAATCACTTCAGCACCTTCCACTATTTCCTTGAAAGATATAAACTTTACGAGTCTTTTCGCTTGGCTTTTGATTCTACCTTATCAGGTATGCACGATGACCAAAAAGTTGGCACCAGAGTGCATGCAGCTTGTATCAGAAGTGCAAGTGGAAAGCCTGAAAAGTCACTTCCTGTTATCTTAACATACGATGCAAGTGCAACACCGAGGTATCCACTCACAATGAATGCAAGTGCTACGGAAGACATGAGAAAGGCCATTATAGACCCTTCACATCCTGGTGGACACATCTGTGCTATTAGAACACTGAATGGCAGAATCTTGAAGAGAAACAGAACCTCCAAGAATCCTGAGAAAATCACCACGTAGAGTGAGTCTGGCACACCCATTTGCCGATAAAAGCCTCGCACAAACAAGAAATCTGAAACCATGAAGAATGCCATCGTTACTTGAATGGATGATATCAGTTTTCTTGGTGGGATAGATTTGAAGTATTTGTTGTATATGATGCCCCATAGGAGCATTGTTGCCTGGCCAAACACCTTGGAGATACCCAATACTGATGAGTTTATGTTCAAATGCTGTGTCTGGTAAAAGAACATGGTGCCTGTAAGGGCAGGAATAATGGCATAAGATGCTGTAAACCATGATATTGAGTATGCAATTTCTGGCTTTCTTAGAGCAACCAATAGCTGTGAAAGCTGATTTCTTATCCCAACAGATGGAGTCTTTGGGAGCCCAAGAGAAGTCTCGGGAACTGAAATGGTTATGAAAAATTGGAGAGCAAGGAGGAGGCCAAAGTATAAAAACATGGTTTGTGGGTGGAACCGGCCAATGAAAATGCCGGCTAGAAGATTACCAAGAACTCCTCCTGCGGAGCAAGCTATCCAAACAAAGGATTGGAGGTTGCCTGAGGAAGATGGTTGCGGGTGCTTGGTTGAGGAAGGACTCTGTTTAGCCATTTCTGCAACAATGGCATCGTTTGCAACCTCAGCTATGGAAGCACCTAGGTTACTAAGGAGAAGGTATATGGAGATAGTGAAAATAGACATGTTTGATGGACAGATTGCTATGATTATCCATGACAGTGCCTGCAAGAGAGCTGCATAAACAGATTCAGAGAAACATTTAGGAATTAGTTTTAAGAAAGCTGCATAAACTGATTGTGTGCTAGTTTCAGAAGTCTTGTGCATTGTCACAATTAAGTTTTAACGAATTTAAGTCTGAGGCCCCTTTCCAGCCTTTGGCTTGATTCAAGGAAAAATCGATGATCGTGTTTTACCATTTAACTACTCATCAATATAAAATGAATTCAAAGAATCTAGATTCAGACTTAAGATAATATATCAAGAAGTCCCAACAAAAGCAAAAAAGTAAGATACCAAACTCAATCTGGTTTTTTCTTTCAAGTCCAGAATCTCGATCCTACTCTCTCTTTATGCTTTTTCCCATTAAAGCAACTTCACACGGAATTAACAGATTCTTTTATTCATAGTTATACACACAAAGGATCAATTCATCCATTCATCTTTTCTTTTATCTATTCCAAAGCAGCATAAAAAGGAACACAACACAACACAACAGAACCAATTCTCAATTCCCAACATCCAACAGCAAGGAACCAACAACTATTGACAGCAGTAATAGTATGCAACTTGGCTTTAACATGAACAAATCAGAGAGAGAAGGCAAAAGGGTAGATAGAAATGACAAGAGTGAAGACAACAACTTTACCTCCAAAGGCGATGTAGGGAACTCGGTGCTGGCCAGAGATGTAGACAGAGTCTGAAACGAGGCCATAGAGGGGCTTTCCAACCATGGGAAGATTAGCAGAATTCTGAAGAATTTGAAGAGTGGAAGGGTCAACTTTAAGACCATCTTTGAGGTAGAAACTCACAACCAACCATGGAAAACATCTGAATCCTTGCACCCAGTATCCCAAACCCAGAACCTTCTTCAATTTCCCACCACCGCCACCGTCCGAAGTTACCATTTTTCTTTCACTTTCGTAACCCTTAAGGAAAAGAGCTATCAAGAGAGAGAGAGGGAGCGAGGGAGAGAGGGAGAAGTGTTTAAGACCAAATAGAGATTTAATTTTATCTAAGGAATTGTTGTTGCAAAGAGGTTTGAGCTTTTTAAGGAAATGCATTCAGGTGATGTTATGTTATTATGCAGGAAGACCACTGAGTGGGGACACATTCATTCATAAACTGACATATGTTACTGTCATTTAAAATAACGTTTTCTAAACAAGTGACACCTGCTCCCACCTTTCTGTTTCTTGCATCTTTAACTTCTCTTTTTAGTAATTTAATATTTACATGTGTATTTAATTTTCCTAAGTTTTCTTTTTCAACTAATAATTCTTTCACAGTCCGTTCTCCAGAATACTCCTGTCAGTAGATCTGATATCGGTCAAATTTTTTTTTTTTTCATTTTTGGTTATTCGTAGACACGAAAAAAACGGCATGGCACCATATTTGTGAACGTGGCAATCCTAAGTTCTAACAATTTTTTACGTAGAAATTAACATTTTTGTGAACGTTGTTAGAAAATCATATGACTTTTTTTTATAAGGAATAAATCATAATTTATGTGGTAATAAAACAAACAGCGATATCCAAAATGTCGCACTAAAACGGAAAGTTAGAGGAGAGTGTAGATGTCACTATCATAATTATTAAATTAGTATAATATGTGTAGTTGTTAAAACAATTGATCTAGATCATACATAAATTGATAAATTAAATTTTGATAAATTTATGTTATTCGCATTTGATAAAGTAGAAGTTTTAATAATTTTTAGCTTATTTGATTTATTTATATTTATGTTTCTAAATAATCTACATAGACGAAATTTATATAATCTTAAGCCATATATTTATTACTTGTTTAATTTTAAATTACTTTATTTTGTTCTAATTATCAAGTTACTGTTTTCATTAAAAAGTAATAACTATTTTAAATTATAATAAAAAAATATTTTTTAAATAAATATTGCATAAAATTTAGTTTATATAAAACGTTTTATTATAAAAGATTTAAAAATATAAATTTATAATTATTAAAATATGTAATTACAACTTTTAGTTGGTCAGTTAATCTTATCAAACATTTTTAATTTAGTTTTTTCAACTTTAAACTAAGAATTTAATTCCCAACTGCTTTTTCAACAAATTTTATCAAACATTATCAATGTTTTTAAATTGTTTTATTATAAAAGTAAGTAATAATTTATTTTTTACATTTTTGTTTGACATTTTTAAACTGTTGAAAATACTGTTATAGATTATCTTAAATTAATTCATACTAAATAAAAAAATTATATATATGATAAGCAACTATCTTATATATATATATATATGTAAATAAAAAAAACAGCGCTGTATTGGTAGTAAAAACAAAAAACTGAATACAAATTAATAACATATATAATATTCTCCATAACATCTTTGTCATTGTCACCAGATCAAGCAATGATAAAACAATGCCCTTTTTCATGAAAAGTTCCTTTAGGAGAATGGAGATAATTAATACGAAAGAACAATGACCAAAAAAATAGACTTGTGTACCGTGTTATACACAAATTTCATCGTCATTCGATATACTAAATAAGAAAACAAAACATATATTACCTACTCTGACTAATCACAATATCTAAACCAAATGGCCAAAGCCATAACCATACAACTCATGATTCTTTTCCGTATTCTTAAAGAAGGTTTTCAGAACAAGGAACAACTAAATTAATTGACTATGAAAAGAGGCATAATGCTTCATAAGATGTCCCAGTCCAAACAGAATACAACAAGTATAGTGTATCAACTACAGGAATCTCAAAGAACTACAAGAAAATTCCATAAAATAATTTTGCCTATGAACCTAGAAACATTTCATTTGGAAGAACATATGTGAGCAGAGGATAGGCAGAGTGTTACAAGTGTCAAACCAACACTGCAGTTACAAGTGATACAGTAATGGACTAGAAAACCCATCTAACAAAAAATGATTCAAATAGATTATTCAATAGCTGGTTCTTAATCGTTAAATCTGTTTCGTGCCTTTAGAACTTTCTTCTAAAATTCATTCACGGATAACCATGAGGTGGCAACTTAAAGACATAAATTAAGGAAAATTATGATCCCAACCAACAATCAAAATTCTACTCCATTACTGCAACTCCTCCAGCAGCTTTTATTTTTTCTATTATGTTATTTGCCTCCTCTTTCGTGACTCCTTGTTTTAGCACCACTGGAACCTTTTCAACAAGATCTTTGGCCTCTTTCAATCCCAGGCTAGTAAAGGCTCTTACCTCCTTAATTACCTTGATCTTTGCCGCAGCATCAAATTTCTCCAATTTCACATCAAAAGCTGTTTTCTCTGCCTTTTTCTCCTCGACCTTTGGTCCAGAAGCACCACCTTCTGGACCCATGTCCAAGCCATCCGTGGAAATTGGCTGCAACTTTGGAAGATTTAATCTTTCTGACAAAGTAGGCATAATTTGACCACGTTCTTCTTCCGATAGTTCTCCAATTCGTTCTGCAAGCTGAATGATCTTTTCTGAGGGTGGAGGTCTGGGGCCATAAGGATCATAAAATTGAGGAATTTTATACTTTCTTGGCTTAGCCAGAGAATCTTTAGAAACAGAATTGGTCTGTAAGGCTCGAGATTGCAAGAGACCACATATATCCCGCTGAGGGAGACGGTAGATTAATCTGGAAAGGGGGGTAAACCTCATCTCTTTGTTCAATAAAAATAGTGACTCATGAAACCGATATATTGGAGAGAAGATGCTCTTTCAACAAACTAGGAGCACCAACCCTGTAACAATTTTAAAACTTACTAAGGTTGAGCTGTGAACCACACGACATATAACATATATGATTGCAGATACAACTTCAGATATTCATCCACATTCTCACCCAGTCACTTCAAACAGAAGAGATCGCCATAAAAGAAGGCAGAACATACTACACACGTAAAACATCAACTTCAAACACTTCCAATTTCAAAAAACAACAATGATATGTGAACAGCCCATCCGTCCAACAAAACAACCTAACACACCTTTTGCATTTCTCTTCCTATCAATCATATCACCTATGTACCTACACTTCTCTGCATTTATCTCTCAAGGTGTCAATTAACATTTGGGTGTCTACTCATCATTTTCCTTTTCAAAAACATCCCAAAATCAGAAAAACGAATTTGGAAGTGCTCTAAACTCGAGACAGACAATTCATGAGAATCTATAACCATTCTTGTTAAAATCCAAATCCAAACACCAAATGTCAATCACATATTTTTCTCCCCCAGATACAATATGCATGTTTCACAATTCATACAGAACAAGACAGCAGCTATAGTTGAATCACAACCAGCACGCAACAAAAAAAAAAAAAAAAAAAAAAAAAAAAAAAACTTATTAAAAAAAAAAAAAATTAAAAACAACAAAAAAAAAAAAAAAAAAAAAAAAAAAAAAAAACAAAAAA